>OJIL01000072.1_pt1 | contig 17509 bp, 6 predicted proteins | sample 1595731 | NCBI WGS metagenome assembly OJIL01 (sample SAMN05416787, study PRJEB24817) | seawater metagenome | isolation source: Sea water | place: Canada:Atlantic | collected 2013-11
CGACCACCGAGATCTACACTCTTTCCCTACACGACGCTCTTCCGATCTCGTCAAGCTCGTGGTTGTATCGACCGACCCAGAAAGGGTGGCGGCGGGGGCTCGGACGCATCTGGCTACCGCGGGCTTCCAAGGGTTTCCACACGTCTCGGTGTTTGCTGGCGGAGCTGGACACGGGATCTTGGTGTGTACCAAAGAGCACATGGACAACGCAGTCGCGGCGTTGTCGCCGTCGCGCGGGCGAGACCGAACTCACAACCCAGGCCACAGGGGCAGCGTTCGCATTCTGGTGGAGCTCGGTGTGGATGTGCCACGTCCTGAATTCGCGAGCGGTGCCCGACTGGTCGAGCCGCGGGAATGTGCTCATGCGCGCGTATTCGATACATCGTTCAACGTGTACCACGCACAACCCTGGCAGAAGCAGGCAAATCAGAAACTGAACGTAGTCGCTTTTCGCAACGGTGTTATCAAATACCTGCCTTCCGGAGGTGCGCTTGCAGGACTCGAAGGCAAGCAAGTCGCGAGCTCAACCCATGCAGCGGCTGCAGATGCACTCATTGACGGCATCGCGGAGCGCTATGCGGTGAACGTGGTGTCGGTCTATGACTGGATCACCGGGATGCCAACGGAGCACTTCGACACCCCACCGTTGAGCCGTCTAGCTGACCTGGACCGCACACAGTCTGGACTTCGAAGCGCCGTTCTTCCGTTCGTGGGCGTGCTCGGCAAGCAATACCGAATGCACCCGAGCCTATCGAAGCTTCCGCGCGACTTGTTCTACTTCGGCCAAGCCTTGGCGGATGGCAAGGACGACCCTCGAACGGACTGCCGAGTACGGCTGGTAAGGGTTGTGGCTGACGGTCCGGTCAAGGAGACCAACGCTAAGGAAGCGGATGACATCTGCACCTTGTTGTCGACCCTCAACTCGCAGCGAGTGAGCGCCAAGGCGGGGCGTCAACGCATCTTGATCATCACGCCATACCGCAAGCAGGAGGCCCTAATCAACCAGGCAATCCACAAGATTGCACGCCAAGCGGGACTGGACCACATTGAGACAGAGGTGTGTACGCTGGACCGATGTCAGGGCCGCGAGGCGGAGTACGTGTTCATCAGCTTGGTTCGTGGTCGTTCCACCGTTTTTCTCGACGCACCCAAGCGCTGGAACGTGGCACTCACGCGGGCCATCGAAGGGTTGTTCATCTTCGGAGATATCGAAAGCTACCTAGAAGAAGCCGCGAAAGCCCACCGATATGTGCGGCAGAACGCAGGGGCAACCCGCCCGAAGATGAGCCTTCTCGCGCGTGTTCTGCAGACGTACGAACGTCAAATCGCCGACAGCAGGTCCCTCAATCAGCGGAGTTCACGATGAACGGTACCAACGAGTCTAAGCCCACTGGGCCTTCGCGTGGGGAGGTCGAGACGTTGCTGCTCCTGGACGCGGTTGGAGCCAGCGGCTGCTACGGCATTGAAGTCGCGGGCAAGCTTGGGTTGTCCCCAACCCTTGCGAATACAGTCGCCGAAGGTCTGGAACCCCTGGTTCTTGAGCAGCTCCTACACCGTGCCGAAGATGGCAAGATCACGCTAACGGACAAGGGCGCAACCCTCCTGCGCGACCGCCTGTCAGGCTTGGGAATTCGCCGCTGAAGGTGAGAGCCGCGGCCGACTTCCCATCCACATGGCAACGACCCTATCGACGCTCGCGCTCTGACTACCCCTCGGCCGCTCGCCCGTAGACCGCTCCAGCACTGTCGTTGAATGTGCGAACAATGCTCACAATCTTGTCTGCATGGTCGTCTGAGAACACGCCATCCAGACCTTCGTAGTGGATGTCTGAGAACGGCGGTTCGTACAGCAGACCTGGGTCCATCACGCCGTTCGTTGTCAGGTAGTTGATGAGAACCTCAATGAAGCTCACCTGCTTGGCATTGAAGCCCACGCCTTCGAGGTACGTTCCGAACGCCGCCTTTGCCTCGTTGCGGTCTAGGCCTACGAGCTTGCGAATGAACAACGCAAGGCTGAGGTCTTTGCCAAACACGTTTTCGAACTGCTCACGGCTGCCGAGTTCGTCGGCGTTGAAGAGCAGCGTCTCGAGTGCCTGAAGGTCCTGCTCGGTGAGTGGAAGTCCACGCTTTACCTTGGCAATAGCAATGTGATTGTCATGCTCTCGCACATAGGCTTCAACCTTCTTTTGGTATTGCCACGGGCTGAAGCCGGTCTGATAAACAGGCACGTCAGCATGCTTTACGACCAACGCTTCGTCTTCGAAGTCGGTGTAGGCAAGGTTGCCGACACCCTTCTCAATGAACTGAACGAGTGCGCGCAGTTTGCGGCGTACGCTCTCGATCATGGGCAAGGTGATGTCGGTCCAGTACTCTTCATCTTGAACGTCGTGAATCAGTTCAATGTGCACTTTGACCATGGGAATGGCTTCTTTGGCTTCAAGCTTTTCGGCCAGGTCGCGGATTTTGTCGCGGTAGCCTACAAAGGTCGCTTCGCCGGCGAGGCTGGCCACCATCATGCGGTAGCACAGCACGTCGAACTTCTTGGCTTCGAAGTGTTCGGTCTCCAGACCATTGGGCAATGGAGCCAGGTTTTCGATGACCCGGTCCTGGTCGGTTGGAGTCATGTTGTTCCAGCGCGCCCGGTCGGAGAACTCTTCGACCAATCCGCGGTGCTTTCGCACCATGAAGCTCTCTGGGTTCATGGAGCTGACGTGCTGGTGCAACGCATCGAGCAGCTGGGTGCGCAGCGTGACGTCATCGCCTTCGGGCGTCATGAGGGTGTTCATGGTGTGGACCACTGCCAGGCGGCTGCGAACGAGCTGCGCGTCTAGGCTTTCACGCAAACCCCCGTCACGCTCGGCGATGTCCTGCTTGAAGTACTCGAAGTTGGAGCACAGGTCGAAGACCAAGAACTCGGTCTTGTGGTCGCCTTCGCCGAGTAGGTCTAAGCAAAGACGAGTACCGCGGCCGATCATCTGGTTGAACTTGACCCGTGAACGAATGGGTTTGAAGAACACCAAGTTCAACGCTTCGGGTACATCGATTCCGGTGTCGAGCATGTCTACGGACACGGCAATGATGGGGTTCTTTTCGGCCTCGGTGAACTCGTCGAGCAGGGACTGGGCGTAGTCATTGTGGCTATCGATGACGCGAGCGAACTTGCCGGCCAGGTGCGGGTAGGCTTCGTCAAAACGCTCTACAATGAACTCGGCGTGGCGGTGGTTTCGCCCGAAGACAATGGTCTTGCCTAGACGGTCGCCAGAGTGAACGCGCAGACCTTGCTCCATGAGCAACTTGAGCGCTTTGTCCACGGTGTCTTTGTTGAACAGCCATCGGTTTAGGGCGCTCGCACTCACGTGGTCCGGAGCATTGCCCGTCTCGTCGTCAACGAGCTTCTCTTCGTACTCTTCCTTCTCATCATCCGACAGCTCGGCGTATTTGACGCCGTGTTGCAAGAACTTGAAGGGGGCAGAAATGCCCTTGGGCGGTACCAAGTAGCCGTCTTCCACGGCGTCATCGAGCTCGTAGGCAAAGGTGGGAACACCCTTCTCTAGGCCGAAGATGCCGTAGGTGTCGCGGTTGATATCGTCTCGCGGTGTGGCGGTCAGGCCAACCAGCAGCGCATCAAAGTACTCGAACAGAGCCTTGTACTTTTTGTAGATGGACCGGTGGGCCTCGTCAATGATGACCAGGTCAAAGTGACCGACGCCGTACGGTTTCTCACCGTCTTGCTTGTCGTCAATGCGGTTCATCATGGTGGGGTACGTTGAGAGAACCACCGTGGCATTTGTGGTGGACTTGTCTTCGGTGATGTCCACCACAGTGGCAGATGGCAGGTGCTCTTTGAAGGCGCGCTTGGCCTGTGTGAGCAGTGCGTTGCGGTCTGCCAAAAAGAGCACGCGCTTGACCCAATCGGCGCGCTTGAGCAGGTCTACAAGGGCAATAGCGGTGCGGGTCTTGCCGGTTCCCGTAGCCATGACCAGCAGGTGACGACGTGACTTCTTCGCGAGGCCATCGGTGATGCTTCGAATGGCGGCAATTTGGTAGGAACGGCCTGCGGTTTCCGCGTTGACTTGAACGAGTGACAGCTGCTTAGCGCCGGTGCGACGGTGAATGAGCAGCTCCAGCTCTTCTTTACGCAGGAAGCCGTGAACCTCTCTTGGCGGATAGCCGCGGGCGTCGTCCCACATGCGGTGTTTGTAGCCGTTGGTGTAGAAGATGACGGGTCGTTGGCCGGTCATCTTCTCCAGTGCATTGGCGTACAGTTCGGCTTGGTGTTTGCCCTTCTCGGGTGAGTGGCGAGTTCGTTTGGCCTCGACGACAGCGAGCGGCAGGCCGTTGTCTCCCCACAGCACGTAGTCGACCTTGCCGTTTCCGTGTGGAGAGCGCTTGCCAACAGGCATGCCGGTCACGCCGTACTCAATGACGTTGGCGGCCTCTAGGTCCCAGCCAGCTTCGCGCAGAAGCACATCAATGAACTCAATGCGCGTGGCTTCTTCGTTGTAGTCGTGGTCGTCTGGAACGCTCGCGTTCTGCTTCTTGAGCTGCGCTACCTGCTTTTTGAGCGCAACCAGCTCGGCTTCCGTGGCGTCGAGTCGCTCTTGCTTGATGGTGTCCATCTGGGACGACTGCTCAAGCTTGGCCTGCAGTGCTTCAATTTCGGGCTGCGACAGGTCCTTCTTCTTGTCGGGCGTTGGCAGCAGCTTTGGGTCGAACTTGGGATGCGGGTGGTTCGCGGCGTCTACGGAGTACATCCGCGAGACCCAATACAGAAAGTGGAACAGCTCCTTGACCACATGCACCGACTCGCGAACCGTCATGGGCTTGCGTTCGTGGGCGGCGCGGTTTCCCTGGGTATGGATGGTGCGCACTTTGAGGAACAGGCTCTTGGACATGTTGTCCTTGAACGACTGCTCGTGAATCAGCGCGCCAAGGTTGCTGTCGTACGGCAGGCTGAGCTGCTTGTCGTTCTGGTACAGCCAGTGGACGGTGGTCTCGAGAGCAAAGCGCGCGTAGAAGCAGGCGGCGCGAGGGGCGAGGTGAGCCAAGGCCTCGGCTTTCTGGGCCGGCGTAAAGAGCTCGGGCTTTTCGGACTGCAGGAAGTCGAAGTTCGAGGCCATCGCGGCTCCTTAGAGTTCGCCGCGGAAGGCGCGTTGGACGAGGGAGTGGAAGAGGTTGTCAGCTTCGTCGGCGGCAACAACGCAGGCCGCTTTCGACCGTTTGATACGTTCAGCCGTCCGTGCGAAACGATCTTGCTCGTCGAGACTCGGTACGGGCATTTGGGTTTCTTTGACAATCGACTGGCTGATATTGGGCTGAGCACCCCCGACCCGCTGTTCCAACCAATGTGGCACCTGCGCCTGCAGGGCCTCGAACATGAACTCCGGCAAAGCCACGGAAGCATCAGGTACAATATGGCAAACGGCCTGATTACTGGTAGCTGGAATACCAAGCATCGCGACTCTTCCTACGGTTGCGCCATACATCGCAACAAGAAGCGCCTTCGCGGGAATCCACTTCACGCTAGACTCGGCAAGCGCAGCATCTGTGATGGATTCACCGGTACTAAGCACGACTTCCTCGCGCAATTCACCGGATTTCACCCACGGAATTGAGCCACCGTAATATCGCGCCAGCTTCTTACGAGACGGCGTCCCACCGCTTCCGGTCTTACAAAATGACCCAATCGATCGCCGTGGAAACCCCTTCGGATTCGTCACCGGGTCGCCGAACATCTCCAGGAACGTCGACCGCAGCAGCTCCTCGGTCAGCGCGATGGCCTCGCGGCGCTTGCGGCGGATGGCGTCGGCCTTGTCGAGGATGGCGGCGATGCGGCGCTGCTCGTCGAGGGGGGGGACATTCACCTTCACGACGTGGACGAGATTTCTGTTCAAGGTCGGTACGCCACTGCCTCGGGAGAAGCGCTCTAGATGCATATTCGCCAAGAGCCTGGCTACCCAGCGAGGCTCGTTGCCGTGAAAATCCTTGACCCATAAGGAGGTGTTTAGTGGCCAAAATCCTTCGGGCACAAAATTGACTTTCCCGAGGGTACCCGAGCGGCCGGTGACGACACCTGGACCGTCTACTTTCTGCACATCGTGCGTACCCACCGGCCCATTCGCCGCAAAAATTGGTATCTGTCCAGGAACCCTGTGTTGAACGGGTAGGTCAAAGCCACGCTGCAACGTCGCTACTTCACCCAGTGGAAGCCTGGTCCATTTAGGTGGAAGGTCCCTTCTCACAGCATGCCCCGCAACGCCTGCAAGTCCGCTGCAATCTCCCCCTGAAGCGCCTCCAACCGGTCAATAATCACCGTTGGCGATTCATACTCCACCTCTTCGTACTCAATCTCCTTGTACCGATTGATCGACAGGTCGTACTTGTTCTCGGCAATCTCAGCCTTGGGTACCCAGAACGCCTTCGCCTTGCGGTCGCTCTCCGCCTTCACATCGCGTGAAGCCCACTTGGCTTGAATGTCCGGAATGTCATTGGCCTCCACCTCTTGGCGCTTGTCATCCAGCGACAGCCCGTCTGCCTGCATGTCGTAGAACCACACGCTGTCGGTGCCGCCCACGCCGGTCTTGGTGAACAGAAGAATGGCGGTAGACACACCGGCGTAGGGCTTGAACACACCGGATGGCATGGAGATGACGCCGTCGAGCTTGTGCTCTTCGACCAGCAGGCGTCGCACCTCTTTGTGGGCTTTGGATGAGCCGAACAACACACCGTCCGGGACGATGACCGCGGCACGACCGCCGGTCTTCATGAGCCGGAGGAACAGAACCAAGAACAGCAGCTCGGTCTTGGTGGTGGAGAGCACCTTGGACAGGTCTTTGGCAATGGCCGACTTGTCTACGCTGCCCTTGAACGGCGGATTGGCGAGCAGCACGGTGTAGAGGTTCTTCTGGCCAACGTGCGTCTCGGAGAGAGAGTCTTGCGCCTCAATCTTGGGATTTTCGATGCCGTGCAACATAAGGTTCATGCTTCCAATGCGCAGCATGGTGCCGTCAAAGTCGAAGCCGTGGAACATGGTGTTGTTGAAGTGCTTGTTGTGCGCGGGGTCGTTCATCATCTCGTCGCGAACGTGCTCGCTCGCCGCTACCAAGAAGCCCGCGGTGCCACAGGCCGGGTCGCACACGGTGTCTTTGGGGCCGGGGTTCATGAGCTGCACCATCATCTTGATGATGTGGCGTGGGGTGCGGAACTGGCCGTTGGTGCCGGCGGTGGTGAGCTTGGACAGCATGTACTCGTACAGGTCGCCCATGGTGTCGCGGTCTTTTGTGGGCAGGCCGTCGATCTGGTCAATCACGTTGGTGAGCAGGGCGGCGCTGCTGATGAGGAACACCGCGTCTTTCATGTGCCGGGTGTACGACGTGGCGCCGTCTTCACCGCCGAGCGACTTGATGAATGGAAAGACCTCGTCTTTTACGATGCGTAGCTGCTCGTCAGGGTCTCCCAAGTGCTTGAACTTGGACCAGCGCATGTGTTGCTGGGCGGCGGAGAAGCGTGGGTCTTTGATGTCTCGACCTAGGCGGTTCGCCTTCTTCTCTTTGACCAGCTCCAAGTCGTCTAGGCGCTTGATGAACAGCAAGTAGCTGACCTGTTCAATGACCGACAGCGGGTTGGAGATGCCGTTGGTCCAGAAGGTGGTCCACAGGGCATCGACCTTGTTCTTGATGTCACCGGTAATCATTGCGTTTGTCCTTGAGAGCAGGGGCCGTGTCTATCACGTAGATGCAGGAATTCAGGAGCGGATGAGGTACGCAGGGACTTCTGTTCGGCTGGCTTGGCGGAGGGTCCAGCGCGGGCTGAGCAATGCGGTGATCTGCTCACTCTCGGGTCGCGTGAACGGAAACCGCTCGGAACGGTCGGTCTTCACAAAGCCGAAACCTTGGTCAAACCTAACTTCCCACACTTCGTCACCCCATGCTAACTTCAGGCTTCGGTGGTGCTGGGTGCGGTATTGTTCATGGCGGTCCACAACGGTCACAGTGCTAGCGGAGTGCACACTTTCAACCAGCGCACTCAGAACGGTCTCGTGTGCTTGTGGGACGGACCAGTCATGCGGCAGCTCTCTCGGGTTTCGCCGGCTGTCCGCGGCAACGGTCACCACGGCAAGTTGGGTCTGTGCACCAATGGCGCCCGCGTCTTTCACCGCGAACAAAAGGGAGTGCGCCACCTGCACCACCATGGGAGAGCGCAGATAGCGGTCATGCAGCTCCACACGGTCCGCTGGCCCCTTGGCACGCAGCTCCTCTAGGAATCCCGGAGAGGCGACCTCCAGCGCCGCGAGAATGCGCTTACCAATATGACGCGCCGGACCTGCGGCGGCGGGTCCGACATCGAAGTGGACCGTTGCGGCGGGCAGCGGCGTGACCAATGCGTCGGTGCTCAAGGGATCAGAGGTTGGTGTGGCCGTGGCCTCCCCCACTACCTGCAGCTCGGTTGGGTCTGCGGCAGGCCAATCTGTATCCACCGATGGCACAGTTCCCGTAGATGCGAAGGCGTGCGTGGCGTTTACTGAACTCACCTCGGCCCAGCGCGCGTGGCCGTCATCTACCGGCAAGGCGTCCACCTCTACGAGCTGAATCTGCTCCAGCTCAACGAGTCCGACGAGTTGTTGCGCGACTTGCCAATCGAGTCCAGTCAGCGCGCCCTTCGGCACTGCCATGCGCAGGGCCAGCCGTTCACCGAGTGCTCGCAAGCGACGGATAGTAGAGCGGCCCGACCAGGCGACGGGGTCCCAACGGGTCGCGTCACCGTCCAAAAACAGAGTCACAGAGATGGGGCCGCCGCGAACGCCTCGGCGAGCCAACTCAATGAGCTTCTCGACGGGATCTGTCCACACAACGGCTGTTTCTGAGCCATACACATTGTGTGCTGGGTCGCGTTGCAGCGTGGCCAGGAATTGAACTCCGAGCACTGCGTGGGCGTTGCCAGAAGGTGCAATGCAGGTGCGGTCTAGGTCGTCAATGTCGTACTGACTGTCGTTGGACAGCAGGCATCCATGACAGACCTTGTCGCAGTCACGCGGACAGTCTTGGCAGGTAGTGACCACTTCTTGAAGCAGCGTGGGCAGGTGTTCGGGAACTTGGGCCACGAATCCAGCGCCGCCAGCAGCGGTATCGAACAGGAGAATCGCTAGGAAGCGGTGTCCGTCTTGTTCGCGTCGTGCGACCTCGTATCCAAGCTCTCGGGCGTCAATTCCCAGCCGTTGGGCGGCGACCTTTCGCAACGCGACCGCGATGGTCGTCACAACAACACGGTCGGCCGCGTACTGCCCGGTGGTGGGGTCGGTAAGGTGCAACTCAAGGACGTCTGTGCGAATCGACCCACCGAGCGACAAGTTGCGCTTGATGGCCCATCCAGATTCGTGATTGCCCTCACAGGGCTTACCAGCCGATTTACTCTTCCAGTTCGAGCCTTTGCCACCCCGAAGACGCATGTGGTCTTTCATGGCAGAAGGCATGGCAGGACCGTCCTCAGTGCCGCCAGCCTCAAGCTCTGGCTCGGCGCGTCCGCAGCGTAAGCACAGAGCGTACCCCTGTTGTTGAGCACCCGAAGACAAGTAGATAATCTCGCCACTCGACGTATGTCGCCAGCGGACCAGGGCGGGGCGACCTAGGCCGCGAAACACACCGTCTCCAGATGAAATCCACGGGCGCTGAACAGGAACGAAGTCCGAGTTCACCGCGTCCATCTTGGCCGGTTCGAACAAGTCCGTGGCAAAGCCAGAGGGCAGGAGGAACTGGACCTGCTTGCCCAGTGCAACGCCACAACTGGGACAGCTCACGGTGCGGGCTGCTTGGGTCGTTCCTGCCGCCCCGCACTGCCGACAGCGCCACGCATAGCGCAGCGACTGAATACCAGAGACCTGTGCTTCTGTGGCTGTTGCCGCAAGCTGCCAAGCCAGTCGCACACCACGGCTGGTGTACGCCCGTCGGTCCAGAATGATGGTACTTCCAGGGGCATACTCGCGAATGGCCATAGGTAGGTCACGCGAAGCCACCCCGGTGAGTCGAGCCCGAGCATCAATGCGGATGCCCTTTACTTCCGGGTCTTCGTCGTCATTACGCTTGTGGCGTTCCACGTCCTGCTTGAGCGCTTTCAACTCTTCGAGGGTCGTGTTGACGAAGGGGAGCACGCCGCTTGGAAAGCCGTAGCCAGGCAACACCTGCTCATCTGCAAGGTAGGACAGTAGGTATTCCTGGTTCACCCGGAAGAGCTGGCGATTGATGGCCCAGGCCGCTGGTGAGTCTTCGCGCTCGTCTTCGGGTAGCTGCAACAGGTCGTGCTCAAGCACCTCTTGCAACAGTCGGAAGGTGTCTGCCTGGGCCTGAAAGACCTGTGAGGAGATCTCGAGCAGAGTGGCGGCGGGAATGCCATCCAAGACTGTCTCATGGGTGAGCCGCTTGAGGCGTGGCTCCATCTGGGTGATGACCGCAGGGTCACGCAGCCAGGAGTGCAGTTGCGCAACGACCGCCTCTCCGTCTTCTGGAGCACTGAAGAACCACACACAGGTAAGCCGATAGGCGGCGTCACCAGGTGAATGTTGTTTTAAGAAGTGGGTGAGCACGGCTGCACGAACATGGCGCTGGACAATGGGTTCGCTGTCGAGTTTGACCGGCGTGATGTGCATGGGTGTGCGGAACGGCCAGTCCGGTTGGTGGAAGACTCCTTGGTCGTGCGGCAGATGACGGCAGACGGTGAGGCTCACAGCGGCTGTCTCGCCACGCCGACCGGCGCGTCCGACACGCTGCAGGAAGTTGGCCGGACTGGGTGGAGCGTTGTTCATTGCAACGCCCGACAGGTTGCCGATGTCCACGCCCATTTCCATGGTGGTCGAGCAGGACAATAGGTTGATCTTTCCCTTCTTGAACGCCTTCTCAGCTTGCTTGAGGGCGGCGCTTGGAATCTGGGCGGAGTGCTCGGCGGTCTGGTAGTACTCGGCAAACTCTAGGATGCGCTCCGTGAACTCGGAGATGGCGCCAACCTCGCGTGCAGCCTTGACCTTTGGGTCGGTCTCTAGCCACTGCAAGATGCCGGGACGGTCCGCGTCTGGATGACGCTGGCCCCATGGGACGGGCGTCCGGGGCATACTGACGCGCTTGCACTGGGTGGACAGCGGGAACTTCTTCGCGGGTGCGTAGGGCGTGTGTCCCAACAGCGTTGTGTCCAGCAATGTGCGGGTCACTGGGCACAGCCATGCTTCGTTGATGAGGGAGAAACGAAAGGCCTCGGGCTTGAGTGCGAAGCCTTGATTCGCCTCTGCTCGCAAAAGGTCGAACGTCTTGATGCACAGCCACGCTTGCTCGAACAGCTCGTTGATCAGGGCGCTGGTTTCCGCGTCGTACTCGGTCAGCTTCAGGGCGCGGCGCAAGAGACCTTCGAGCCGTGAGTTCCTGCCGGCACGGGGCCACGTGACACGCTTGTTGCGCAGGCCCGTCTTTCCAGGACCGGCCACCACTTTCTTGGTGATGAGCGTGCCAACCCAGCGGAAGAACTCGTCACTGTTCTCCAGGGAAATGGCCGTATTTGAGCGAATATAGAAGTCGACACACAGCTTAAGGAAGTCGGCCCAAGACGACTCGGCCTTGTCTCCGGTCCGTTTGATCCACTCAAGCGGCGGGCGCTTTCGGAAATCAATGCCGGTATAGTTCACGGCCACCAGCCCCAGGGTCTCCAGAGACGCCCGGCGCATTGGACGGCGCGCAAACTCCCGCAGTACCAGCCACTCAGCGAGCTGGCGCTTGTCGATCTGCAGCTGCTGGAATGGGAGGTAGAGGTCCCAGTGACGCTTCATCGCCTGCATTTCGATGGTAGCGGCCAGCTTATTGGACAACTGGGCCAGCGTGATGGTCGGCGTTGTCTGCTTGGCGAGGATTTCCTTTCGCCGCTCTTCAATTACCCGCACGATGTCTGGGAACATCGTTTTGTCAGGAAGTGAAGCCAGTTGCTTCTCCAACTGGTCCAGTTCGGCCTGGTCTTTCTGCACCGTGGCTGCGTCGGGTACTTGGGAGAGCAGCTGGTGGTACACGAAGCTGCGGATAAAGGTCCGTTCTGACTCCCCCTGTGAGCGTGCGGCAAAGCGAGCGGTTCCTTGCCGACTATCGGTGAACGTGATCGTTCGGCGACCGTCGAAGGGTAGCTCTCGCTTACCGTTCATGGGCGGCATCGCTTGAAGCAGCGTAGGCACCGCGACGCCAAGCATGAAGTTTCGACCGGTTCTGGCTGGGCGGGCAAACACCGACCCACGCCGACCGGAGTAGCCGCAGCGGTGACAGTGGTCCTTTTCGTTGGGCTTTGGCCACCAAACTTGGTGACTGCCAATACCTACTTCTCCTGTCAGTACATCCACGTAATCTCTGGAATTCGCTCGAACGAGGTTGAAGAAGAGCCGCTGGGCCTCCCCAAGGTCAACAACGGGTGTCTCATCGTCGCTGTTGTCCTCTTCGTCGTCCGTCGACTCCGCATCATCGGCATCGTCCGTGGTGATATTGAGGGCGTCGAATGAGCAAGGCATGAGCTGCTCACCTCCCTCCTCTTGCGTCTCCAAACTCGCGAGCAAGTGGTCATGGCCGCACTGTAGGCACAGGGTGAGTTCGAACACGGGAGACTCACAATCCGCGCAGCTTTCATGTCGGGCTGTATAAACGCGACCGTACTGCCAATCGCTTGTGTCTTCGGTACTCGGTCGCCCTTTGCAGCCGGGATTGAGACACGCCCATAGACCGGCCAAACCACGCGCGAAGATGTGTCCGCGCAGAGGAAGGAACGGCTCTACAGCGCCGTCCGCCCTTGCTCGTGTTCCCGTATCCATCAGGCGGACCAGGTCGTGGTCGTTCAGAACCGCACCCGCACTTTCCGCAACGTCGCGCAGGTACGACAAAGTCTGGCCATTCTCAGCAATGAGGGCGCCTCGGACCGCTCGGCAGGCCTTGTTCGAGACCATCGCGGTGAAGCGGTCAGCCGGCGACATGGCGTTCATTTGGTCTAGGTCGGGAGAGGCCGAGCTGACCGGAACGGTCGGCAAAACGGGAATCTCCCGGTCGTCGGTGATGACCGTTACAGCCGAGGCTGGCTGTCCCGACAGGTCGGCGAGGAAGTCCTGAATCTCTGATAGGGCACTGCCACCGACGCCTGATGACAGGGTTGCGGAAGTGGCGATGAATCGAACATCAGCCGGGTCCACATCGAACGCATCCAGTACGCGTCGAAGCAGCAGCGCCAACTCGGCGGCCATAGACCCCACGTAGGTGTGGGCCTCGTCAATGACGATGTACTTGAGTTTCCCCTTTGACTTGTCAAGGATGTCGTTGTCTTCTGGGCGAACCAGCATGTACTCGAGCATGGTTGCGTTGGTGATGAGCAACGGCGGCGGACTCTTGCGAAGGAGCTTCCGGCTCATCACGCGCTCAGGCTCGTCACTCTGAACGCTCTGCTTGACGGTACTTGGTGTTTCTCCATTGTAGAGGCAGTACCGGACTTTGCCCTGCATTCCATGTGTCCATGCAGACAGGCGCTCGCGTTGGCTATTGATGAGCGCATTGAGTGGGTACAAGAACAGAGCTTGTACACCTTCTAAAGTGGATTTCTGGGCAATGGATTGTGTCACCAAATCCGACAAAATCGGCACAACGAAGCACTCAGTCTTGCCGGCGCCCGTTCCCGCACTGACTACAATCGACTGACCCGCTGCAACCGCACGCCACGACTCTTCCTGATGGGTGTAGGGAAGGCGGTCCCGGGGAAATCGTTCTTGAGGTTCGGCCGCTGGCGCGTCCATTTCATCGATAAGGCGAGGATGAATCAGTCCTTCCTTAGAAAGCTGTTCCATGGTCTTGTTGGTGGGTTTGAATCCGAACTTGTGCTCAAACACCGGTTCGCCGAGCAAGGCATCTGCTCCTCCTGGCGAGTCACCGAGGCGCTGTTCTAGCCAGTGACGCAGGGTCAAAGAACGCGGAGCAAGAAGGCTGGCGTGCGCGCGGCTTGTGCGCGTGCGGAGTTCATCGATGAGGTCAGTGTAGGAGAGGGTCATGATGAGGCTCCATCGGCGGCCAAGATGGCGCCAAGGCTGAAGAGGTAGGCTTCGCGGAAGAGCTGCTCGTCGAGGGCGCGAACCTCCGAGAAGTACAAGGTGAGTTCGGGTTCAAGGGGCGAGCCGTCGACTGCAAACAGAGCGAGTGCAGTGGGGGCTGTGAAGGCGCGTTTCATGTCTGGAAACGGTGTCTCAACTTTCAGTTTCCAACGCGTCGGAATGTGTAGCCGTAGGTGTGATGGCAGACGGGGAAATGCTTCATCGGTCCCGCCCTGGTAGCGATTTCGGGCAGTGCTGATCACGTCATCACGGAGGTCCAGTAGGATACACGACCACTGGCTATTCAAGCTTATACGGGCCTCATCAGACAGCTCCCACGGCACGCCACTCGATGTTGTCCAACGTGCTACGGCGTACCTGATGCTCGGCAGTTCGATGGCAATCACGTCGACTCGCTTTTTCATTGCGACCAAGGCGAGCTCTGGATCGATCGCGGCTAAGTGGGCATGGGTGAGGGTCAGCGCTGTTTGCCACGCGGTGACTGGAACGGACTCCCACAGGAACAAGAGCTGTTCCATGGCGTCCCAGGCCGCACTGGATTGTGCTGGGGGCAGACGCGCGATTCGCAGTCCGACCATTGCTGCAACTTGGGGAAGCAAAACGACTTCGCGCATCAAATCGAAGGTCGAGGCAGGTAGGTCTTCTAGCAGTTCTAGAAAGCCATCCATCAAGTCCCAATCGGGATGTTCGGGTTTGTCCGCCATGTCCCGAAGGGCTTCTTGCAGCAGTTGATGGCGCACTCTCGGCGACTTGGCCTGCATGGCGCCCGCAAGTCCCTCGGTTGGCTCATCGCCTGGGCCATAGGACGACATGGGAGTTGGTCGGCATCGACTCCACCCGCCATGACGCAGAGTGATGAGGTTGGAACCCGTTGGATTGCGTCTGACGTCAAACGCCCATGTAGGCAGTTCGAATCGGGGTGAGCGTAGGCGGGGCACGACGTTGACGTTTCTGATATCTGCGAAAGGTCTTGATTCCACAACAATATCGGCCAAATCCTCCTCATCGATGCACTCGCTGAGACTGACATCGCCGTTGTCAAAGTCTGGGTTCAGCTTCCAGTCATATCGACAGACAATCAAGGTTGCGTGGCCTCTTGTGTCGGCTCCGTGTTCAGCGAGGCGAATCTGAACTTTCGCATCAAGGTCCATGGTGAAGTCAAGAAGATGCTCGGCTTCCTGACGGATTTCTCGAAGGTCCAACTGCAGTACGCCGTGGCGCTGGCGCAGCAGACGTGTCACCGGGCTCGGTCGAAGTCCGTGTGTGTCAACAGAGAGCTCTACGGACATCTGGCTACGGTCGCGAGGGCTTACGCCAATCGCTCGATATCGACCCAAATGCTTAAGATGAATACGTTTTTGGGGCTCCACCGAATTGCCGTCAAGGTCTTCAAAGCGAAGGGTTTGTACCGGGAACACTAGGTCGCCCGTCAAGGTACCGGCAGCGAATGTCAGTGTGATGGGGACTCGCGAAGGCGGTCGGTCGTGGGTCTGGAAGGCTAGCTCAACGCCACCGGCGACCTTGCTCACAATGGTGCCAAACTCCTCACGAATGGGCGTGCCAGCGTCCAGAAGATGAGCGGATTCGAAACGAACGATACCGGGGGTGTTCCGGGTACCCACTTGTTGGGCTTGTATCGAAAAATCGGTTGGAACAACGAGAATTTTCGTACGGAAAACCAGCTCGTCATCTTGCATACCGCGGACTTGAAGTTCGCCGAACATGGACTCGTTTAAAGAGCGCCACACCCCGTCAATGTGCGCTTCAATGGGTAGGTTTGTCTCCCGCCATTGACTCCGTTGGATGACGGTGGGGACACCGCTCCAGATGGGCCGTTTCGCGGAGAGTCCCGACAGTTCTGTTCCGGTCAGCTCAAACGTGAACGCACTTGTTTGGGGAGCGCCGGCTTGTATGCGCACGGTTCCATCAAGAGTCTGAAGAGTGGCTGAGCCGTGAACGGTGTAGAGTTTGCGACCGAGAAGCAGTTCGGGCAGTGGTGTGATGTCGCCAACAAGGATGTCATCTGGGCGTATGGCCACCAACAGTTCTTGCTTGGGAGCCCGTGCCGAACCTGTTGCGAGCAAGGTGTAGGTCTTGTCTGGCGCTTGCTGGAAAACCCAGGGCAAGGGCCCCAACGCCCCAGAGCCGGGAATGGCCTGGGTGTGCAGGGAGCCCGTCTTTCTGGAGAACAACTCCACGGAAACAGGCCCAGCAGCTCGAGGGCCGCGCAGCAGCGCGGAACCCGATGCGTGGTATGCCCAACGGGAGTTTTCGTTGCGCAGGACTCCAACCTGAGCCGTCGAGCCATCTACGGCGCTCATGCGAATGTTCATACGCCGCAGTTGGTCCTGCGCCACGTTCTCCAAGGCGGTGAAAGCCTCTTGAAGTTCCGACTCCGAAATCTCGGCGGGTCCTTGGAATTGTCGCACCAAGCTCATTCCTTCGGCACTCTTTAGAACTCGCGTGACGACAGAAAGACCGAACGACTTTCCAGCCGCTACGACAGCAACATCTGCTACAAGACCGCCAATCAGGGCCAGAGCCACCCCATCGGGTGCGACGACAGGCAGCAACTCCCGCCAGTCCGGCACGGCTTGATTGAGTGCGACCTCTGGGTCGACGTCTATGTTGGTAAGGAACCGGCGTAGCTTCCACACTGTGGCCACAAGCTGTCCAGCAAGGTGATGGACAACATCGTTCTGGAATGACCCGGCTAGGTAGTGGTCGAATCGAGCGGCATCTGCTGTAAGGACCTCACTAGGCTCGTTTCCAGTCCGGCCAACACTGTGAAAATGAGACAGGATGGCTCGAAAGTAGGACCGAAGCCCAGAGTTCTTCGAGATGAGCCGGTTGAGAGGCAAGCCCCCTTCGCAGGCAAGTGTCATCAGAAACTGGCGGTTTCCGGCTTCACTCACCATGACCTTCCGCCGCAACGCACCCAGACCCGTTTGCACCCAGGTTCGAAGAGTAGAATCGTTCACTTCAAGTTCGATTTCTGCCTTAAGTGGCCCCCAACTCCACGCTCCGCCTTCTCTCTCGCGTCGGCACCATTCGGATGCGTACATACAAAAGCGAGCGGCAACCTCGGATGACGCTAAGGCACGCGGACGCCCCCCCAGCTCGGACCGTAGGCCTTGGGCCAGCACGTCATAAGTATCGTCGGACATTCGATACGCATACAGAGGCCGCCCATCGGGTCGCTCGCCAAGAAGGTCAGTCAGCCTCAGGGCACTTGGTACGGTCACGTTAGCCATCCGAAATTCGAATTGCCTCACGCATCCAGCCATTGGGAGAGGGCGGAGCGGTGGCAATCACCGGTGGGTGTTGAACAGGGTGCTACGCCAGCTTCAAAGGGACTTGGAGAGGCACGCTAAGGATGCGTAGATCGGAAGAGCACACGTCTGAACTCCAG
>OJIL01000076.1_pt1 | contig 16957 bp, 27 predicted proteins | sample 1595731 | NCBI WGS metagenome assembly OJIL01 (sample SAMN05416787, study PRJEB24817) | seawater metagenome | isolation source: Sea water | place: Canada:Atlantic | collected 2013-11
GACCACCGAGATCTACACTCTTTCCCTACACGACGCTCTTCCGATCTTCGCAACCACCCAGTCAATCGTCGCTTTCACCCTTTCAAGCGGTTGCAAGGTCCTACCAATCATCTCAACGTTCTACGTCGCTGTGGAGCGCGACTACGGCATGTTCTCCGGTGCGGTTGCTCACAGCGAGGAAGCCGCTCAGCAGTGGCTAGACGGCAAGTCTGACGGGGTTCACTCGCTGGTTGAGGGCGTCAGTTCTGCTGACGAGTTCGCCAAGCAGTTCAAAGCAGAGTTGCGCGAGAATGGCGGACAGTACAAGGCAAAAGCCGCATACATCGCCAAGCGTTCGCTTGCAGCGGTTGCCTAGTCGGGCGGCGTTCGCGCCTCATCTAAAATAGATGCACAAAACGTGTGACAGGGTGATGTGGATGGATTACTAGGTGAACATCAAACCGACAACGGAGTTCAACATGACCGCAACGACTTACACCGCAACGCTAAACGGAACCACTTACGAGCACAGCAGCAAAGCAAAGAAGGCCCCGACGCACTTCGTGATTGTCGAGCGCCACTGCGGCAAGGGCGACTACTTCGCGGCCTACCGCTCAAGCCTGAAGGCAGCGCAGAACGAGGCCAAGCGATGCGGGGCGCGGTTCACAGCAGGCACCGTGACCGTGCATGTTCTGCCATGTGTTCCGGCCTAGCCACCGGGCTTCGGCCTTATCTTCACGGATAGGGCAACAAAGGGTAGACAGTCTGGCTAGCCGCGTTACTAGGTGTGCACCTAAACGGAGTTCAACATGACCATCGAAACGACAAAGACAGCAATCGCAGCCGCCGCCCAAATCGGGGCGGAAAGCACCCGCGACGACCTGATCGGCTGGCTCTCGGCCAACGACAGTAACGGCGTTTACTCTGACGCTGCGTGCAAAGCTGAGGGCTGTCCCTCGCTCACGCTGTCCGGTGCGTGGCAGATGGTCGCGATCGCCGCGCTTGACTTAGACGATGGCGCAACAGTCATTGCCGTGTGGTAATCGAGCCGCCCACTGTGGCGGCTTTTTCTGGTAGAGGAGTTCAATATGAGAGACGACGAAACAGTGCTCCGATGCTACCGGGGGGCGTGCGACAACAGCGCCGACCCTCGCTGCTACAACCGAGAGACGCACGGGCTGTACTGTGTGACGTGCGCGCTCAAGATTGAGGAGTTCGCCAAGCGTGACGGGTTCAGCCTGTTTCCGCTTCTACGCTCCGAGGTTCCGCGCGGTGGGTCACTTGCTGGCCGCCAGATTACCGTTCGACCTGCTCAGGTGGCAGCGTTGATCCCGAAGCCAGAAGCCAAGGCGGAGCCCAAGAAGCGAACAGGCAACCGCGCACAACGACGCGCAAAGAGGAGTTCAACATGAGCAAGAAAGACCCAACAATCCGCACCGTAGTCCGGTTCCCAACGTCCATCCGAGCAGAGATGCAGGAGCAAGCCATTGCGGCGGGCTTCGAGGATGGCAGAGGGCCGGGGCTGTCGAAGTACCTGCTCAGTCTTCACGCCGCCAACGTGGGGCAGATTGGGCCGGTTGAGGACGAAGAAAAGGAGACACCATGAACGCCTATCTACTGACGGTTCTCGTAGTCGACCATGAAGGAATGGGGCCGGATTCAATCAAGCAAACAATCGAAGCGGGCCGATACCTGAACCCAACGGTAACCGGCGTTCGTTCGGCTGACATTGGCGAATGGGCAGACGAGCACCCGCTGAACTACGACGGGGCAGATGTTTCGGCGTTCTTCCCGGCTGAAGTGGCTGGCGCTGGGCTTGACTTCATTGCTGTCGACGACATGGACGCTCCCGAGGTCATCACGTTTGAGGGGATGACGCCGGGGGAGCAGTGGTTCTTCGTGTTCAGAGTGGCTATTCGCGCAGGCGACAGCGCGCGCAGCGCTGCCCTTGGTATGGCTACTGCCAGTGATGAGACGCATGAGCAGCGCGGCGAGGCGATAGCGTCATGGCCTGACGACTCTGACCCAGGCTACCAAGCCCGCTACGATGCGGCGCTGGCGCATGTGAGGGGGGTGATGGATGCCGACTAAACCCCACGAACTAGCCCCGTCCGAGTTCACCGACCGATACCGCCTCACCTTCAACGCCACCCAAGAGAACCCCGCCAAGGTCTACATGGAGTACCGCCACGTCAAGCACGCAGTCTCCAAGGCAGCACACAAGGCGCGTCAGGGGTTCGTCACGTCGAACCAAGACCTGAAGGCGGCTAAGAAGGTGGTCAAGACTGACGAATTCCTGATGTCCTGTCGTGGGATGCAATCGGGGGAGCTGGTGTATCGGGCTACTGAAAAGGCGCGGGAGTTTTACAAGGGGCGGTGTGAGTTGTTCGTTCGGGAGGTGGTGTGATGGGCGCTGACTACGGCATCATCTGCCGAGAATCGAAGTCCATCCTCATCGTCGGCAAGGTCCGCGAGTTGTGGGGAAGGGCGCGCACAGAAGACGACATGCTTGGATTGGCCGTGGAGAACCCACGGATAGCCAAGTGGGTCAACGACGTGGCGACGGGTGAAGTCGAGTTCATCTATGCCGAGTGCGGCGACTGGGATGGTGGATACGAGGACGGGACCACGCCGGGTTGGTCGTGCTTCTCAATCTGGGAAGGATGGGAAGAACTTGGTTATGAGTATTGGCCTATTGATGAGGTGACGAGTGACTGACGGCAATACGTGGGATGGGATTGAGGATCTGTACCCGAAGGAGAAAACGAAATGAAAACTGCACTACTACTATCCCTACTCACCGCCTGCTCGGCATCCTCATACATCGAGGAGATCGAATGCACGGACCTCAACGACCTGAACCGGGGCGGGAGTGTCCATGTTGTTGGGCCTGCTGAAGACGGCGGCGTGGTCGATTCAGTCTGGTGCGGTGAGGACCCAGAAACCGGCCTAGTGTGCCGCGACGTGCTCTGGTGGGTAGAGGGCGGCGAGTTTATGACGAACTGTCCAACGGTTGGTGAGGATGAGGATCGGGGCGTGCTTTGGGTGAGGGTGGAGCGATGATCCCAACCTACTGGTTCACCTATGAGCGGACGTCGGATGAGGTGGTCTTGCGGTTGTTGAGCCCAAGGCGGCTAGTGACCTGTCCGCAGCTCGCCGTGGCCGCTGCGTACATTGACCCGGACGGATTGGCGAGAGCTGCCGAAGAGTCGATTATTCGGAACAACATCCGCTCGACTGTCTGCCCAGATGGCCCGCCAAAGTCGATGCCCGTCTACCACCGTGGCGGAACACTCAAAGACACGGGCGAAAAGATGGCGGTTTACACGGGGTCGCTCATGACGCATGAGCAGATGGCAGACCTTGCGCCGAAGTTCCCCGCGCGGAAACTCACGGTAAAGTGGTTTGAGGGTTGCGCGCCCTCTGATGCCAAGCAGGGCATGACAATGGACGAGGTCTTCGACGCCGTAAAGAACATGGACCCGACTGGGCCTTTGCATGAGGGGTGAGGGCATGACCGAATGGCAAGCCGGCGACCCCCGCGAGGCGTTCGACGACACGCACTGGCAGCTCATAGCCGTCCAGTCGGATGACAATCGGCACGCTATCGCAGGCGTCACAACGCACAGCAGCATGGCGAACCCGTGGGTTATCGAGTTCGTCGCGAACGATGACGAAGACGTGATGTTTCGGAGCGGGAGCAATTCACGATACTGGGATGCTAACGACAACTGGCCCGATGGCTGGAAGTGGGTGGCGCTGCCTTCGTGACCCTCCCACCACTAGACGCCTTGGCCAACGACCTGCGCGAAATCCACGACGACCTCACGAGCCCTGACCGGCTTGTGTCCATGGTGGCGACGCTCTCGTTGTTGACCATGCTTCCCGATTTGGCGGACTACTTCGAGCGGGTTGGTGGTGACGAGCTGACTGACCCGCCTGTGGTTGACCTTGACTGATTGGCGGGGTAGAGTTTGGTAGTGCCCGGTGATGTGGGAATCAAATTTCTGCGACCGGATAAAAGCGAATGGCTGAACGCGGGCGACCCAACGAGTGTGATGAGTCCGTGATAGCGCGCATCGTAACGGCAGCACGGGCGGGCGTTGTGCTCCGTCGCATCCACAACCATGCCGGGGTCGATAAGTCTACGTTCTTCCGCTGGATGGCACGCGGCAAAGAGGGCGAAGAGCCGTTTGCAACGATGATGCAGAAGCTACAGGCGGCGCGCGGACAGCTTGAGGTTGAACTACTCGCAAAGGCTGGCGATGGTGAATCCGGGTGGCAGGGGTCGGCCTGGATTCTGAACCGCTCCATGGGGTACAACGACAACCTCGAAGAAGATCACGGGATGGAGCAAGCCATGGACATCACGGGCACGGGCTCTGCTGTCGAAGAACTAGCCAACGCGCTACCCGAGTCCGTCCTGCTCGCCGCACTGGCAAAGAAGCGGGCGCAGTAGCTTGGAGATGTCCCGCGAGTCTCTGGCGTCTATCTCTCGCGTTGTCGCATGGGCACAGAGCAGGCCCGACCAACTCTACACGCCCGGCAAGACCATCGGGCAATTCCTGGGCTCCACGTCGCGCCTAGCTCTCGGAGTCATGGCGAACCAGACCGGCAAGACGACCTCGCTGTGCTGGTTCACCAACAAGTGCTGCCTAGCGTTCGACAAGTCAACCGGAGGCCCCGGCGTCTTCCTGTTTATGATTGCCGACCTCGACAACCATTACCCGACCGTCTGCCAAAAGCTGTGGGAGGTGTGCGCGCGTTCCGAGTTGGACCCGAACACCAAGTACACGGACGGCAAAGGCTTCTACACACACGGCAAGCGGCTGGTCAAGTACAAGAACGGCGCGCGTATCGAGTGGCGAGGCGGCAAGGGTGAGGTCATGGCCGTAGCTGGCGTGACTGCTGACCTGGGCGGGGCGTGTGACGAGATTCCGATGCGTGGCCACTTTGCCGAGTTCCTGCGTGCCTGCCAACGTTGGAGTGCTCCGGTGCGTGTTGGCTTTACCGCAGTAGGCCGACCGGCTGAATGGTTTGAGGAGAGAGTCAGAGGCAGGGAGGGCCGACCACCCGGTGACGCGGCACCAGATGGCTCGCCAATGTGGGACTTGTACCAATGCGCGTACTCCGTTGAGGAGTGCCCGTGGCTGACTCATGAACAGGTCGATGAGACGATAGCCCAAACCGACCCGGCCCAGATTCCCCAGCGCATCTACGGCGAGTGGGAAGGCCCGACCATGGACCGCCGCTTCACCGGTATGCGGAAGTCCAACATCATCGTAGAGCCACCGACCGCGAACTACTTGGTACACGTCGGAATGGACCACGGCGAAAACGTCGGCCACCAGACCGCGCTCAGCATCTTCGAGGACCCGAGAACCGGCAAGGTCATCATCACCGACGACTACGTGAACGAGCGAGCGACAACCACCGAGGCAGACGCGGACAACATCGCAGAGATGCTACTCAGCCGGAATATGACCATCATGTCCGTAGACCGCTGGGTCGGTGACGTGAACAGCGGCGGCAAGAACGCGGAAGGCGCAAGCATCAACACGCTGCTCGAAGAGGCCTTCGCGGACATCCTGAAGGTGCGCAACTGCCCCTTCCGTATCGGCACCGCACAGAAGGGCGCGGGCTCTGTGGCGTTCGGGGAACGCATGATAAACCTCGCACTCGAACGCGGCGACCTGCTAGTCTGCGAGTCGGCCACCCGTGCAATCCGCGCGCTATGGGGATACCGTGGCGCCAAACGTGACCCGGAATCGCATATCATCGACGCATTGCGGTACACTGTGCTACCGATTCTCCAGAAGAACCCGACCTATTCGACCCTGTTTGTAAGGCGATGACATGAACAAAGTTCCAGACATGGGCGACGATACACGAAAGGCAGAGGCCGAAGAGCAGCGGCTACGGCGCCGGATGCTTGAGGGTCAGTGGGATGAAGACCTCCGCCAAGCGATGCGCGTGTGGTTGGGTAAGCTGCGCACGACGGCTATCGGCAAGCTGTCGCGGTCAATGAATCTGTTCAAGTCGAGCACGACACAGCTCGCAGTGAGCTACGAACTCGCCCCAGTCATCGACGGGGATGCGGATTCGATCGATGAGTTCCGCGAGGTCCTCACTCGGATGAAGTGGGTAGGCCTCATGCGTCGGCACAATGCCCGCGTCGTTGGCCTTCGCGAATCGCTCATCAAAGTCCAATACGCAGAGAGTACCAACCGGCTCACCATGCGTCTAGTCCCGCCCGACCTTGTGAACGTCAAGACGGACGATGACGACGTGGACCACCTGCTTGAGGTCAGAGAGGCCCGCCAGCGAACACCAGAAGGCGGCGACCCCGATGTCTACTGGGATGTTCACGACTGCACGACCGGCGAGACCATCATTGAAGACAGCGAGGGCAAGGACGTTACCAGCACGTTTGCGCCCGATGGAATCGCAACACTCATCGACGCGGACGACAAGCCAATCAAGGTCTGGCACCTGTACCACGCAGAGCCAAGCGACCAAGTTTGGAACGCCTACGACTGGTGTGAGATTGTGGACGGGGCCTTTGACGTCGCAACCATGTGGAACGGCCTGCGTGCCAGCCTACGGGATGCCTCGCACGCTCAACGAGTGATGACAGACCTTGAGGTCCCATCCGCAGAAGTGACCGAGAACGGCGTATCCGTCGCCCCTGCTGGCGTTGACTCGGTGCTTGTGCTTCGGACATCGCCCGGCAAGGCGTCCGGCAGCATCGGCCAATGGGAGCCGCCGGTCAACCCGAAGGACATCGCGGAATCAATTCTGACGTTCCAGAAGACGTTCCTAGCGACGGTCAACCTATTCCCCGGCGACCTCCAAGAGAAGCGGTCAGAGTCCGGCGTTGCCATCCAGATCAAGCGCAGCGCACAACGCCGGTTCGCACAGAGCATGGAGCCGCAACTACGCGAGGCAGACGAGGAACTATTCATCGCCATCGCCAAGGTCCACAACGCCTACGTGCGTGACGCGGTGAAGGTGGCCGAAGAAGGCTACAGCATCACCTACAAATACGCTGACGACCCAGTGGGCGACCGTATTGCCGAAGTCGAGTACAACGCCCTGCTCGTCGATAAGGGCTGGCTATCCCAGGCGCAGGCATACCGAGCCGTGCATCCCGGCATCACATCGGACGAAGACGCGCTCACTCTGCTCATCCGTGCGCAGATGCAGCAGAACGCACTCAAGGCCGCCAGCATGGGCAGTGTGCTAATCCCAGATGAAGTGGTCGAAGCGTATGAGGCGGCCAGCGTCAATACGCAGCGTCTCATCGAATTGTTCCCAGACCTACCCTCCGAAGTCATCGCGGGCTTGCAGTCCGTTGCGGCGCTTGCTCCGCCTGACGAAGACACTCAAATCCAAGTAGAGGACAACGCATGAGCACCGAAGCAATCGAAGGCGCAGCACCAGTGACAGCCCCCGCACCCGTGGCAGCTGCCCCGGTCGTTGAGGCTCCCGCCCCGAAAGTGGAGACCGCCGCGCCAGCAGACAAGGGGCCGGACCCGGTGCCGTACTCTCGGTTCCACGAAGTCAACGAAGCCAAGAAGGCCGCCGTCACTCTTCGTGAAGCCGCCGAGCTGAAGGCCACCGAAGCCGCAACAGCACTCGAAGCACTGCGCGCCGAATACGCCGAAACCACCACGAAGTCAGAGACGGCACTACAGCGCGCCCAGCGTGAAGGCCAAACCTACCGCGCTGGCGTTGTTGACGATGACCATGTTGACACGGTGCTCTACAAGTACTCGAAGGTCCAAGCAGACGCCGAGGGCAACAAGCCCGCCTATGGTGAATGGCTCGCCGGATACGTGGCGCAGAACCCCTACTTGCGTGGCGGTCAAGCGGCTGTACGCGCCCCGGTAGACAACGGGAATGGTGGCGCTAAGCCTGTCGCTCCGAAGTCCGAACTGTCGCGCGAAGCCATTGCGGCGAAGACGGTGGCAGACTACGCCGCATTTCGCGGCTACAAGAAGACTTGACGTGTCAAGCCGGATAGCCTAGGTTGTGAATGTCCATCGGGAAGCACCCCGTCATGTGCGTATCGGACACAAGGAAACGAACGATACACACTTGATGGAGGCCACTCATGGCTAACGAATCCCTGAACAGCACCGCAGGCGACATCCGCGCCGCGCAGATTCTCAACCGCGACGTCCACCTTCTGCTCACCGACGCCGTGGACATCTCGACTCTCGCCACCATGTACGAGTTCAGCCCTGGCGGTTCGCTCGTTCAGAAGGTCGGCCAACTCCAGAGCACCTACGACTTTGCAGTGACCGCAGAGAATGCCGCCGCTGCCAACACCGCATTGGTTGACGGAAGCATCAGCCTGACCCCCGCGCGCCACACTCTCCGCTTCGAGAACAGTGACCTGTTCACTCTCGGCGCTGGCGATGTCGAATCGGTCGGACAGAACGTGTTCGCACAGGCCATTGTCAACAGCGTTGGCCGTCATCGTACCAAGCTGCTCACCGCCCTATTCTCCAGCCTGACCAACACGGTCGGCGCAGGTGCTGGCGATGACTTCAGCGTTGACACCGCGTTCTCGGCAATCTTTGCCATGAACAACAACCTCAACGCAGGCCGTCAAGCCTTCGTCCTGAAGCCTCACCAGTTGAACGAACTCATCTCCAGCCTTCGTGGCGAGACGGGCGCAGTGGGCCGCCTTGACGACCAGAACGCCGCCGTTCTCGCTGCCAAGGGTGTGGGGATGCAAGCCATGTGGATGGGCCGCGAGATCTGGACCTCTGACCACGTGGTTGAAGGTTCCGGCGTCTGCAACGGCGCGCTGATTGGTGAAGGCGCTCTGGCCATGCTAGAGGCCCCCGTCGCTCGTATGCGTCGGGTGCTCAAGGACATGACCTTCGAGGACGCTGTGCTTCTCATCACCGAGACGCCAGACGACGAAAAGGGAACCCTTCGCACCATTGGCAACTACTACCCCGCCGTCGCAATCCAAGAGCAGGCCCGCGCCGTGCTCATCGAAACCGACGACATCTAAGGGCGCATCGCCGCCCGCATGGAGAACACATGGCCACTCATTACGCATCAGGGACGCCGACACAGGCGCCCACAACCAACTCGGGCGTACTGCTCGACTTGCCAGCAAACGGCGTGCATTCGCCTCTTGTGTTGGTGCATGATGAGACGGCTTGGCGCGACACTCCGCGCGGGTGGCGGCCTGCTATTCGCTCCGTCCAATGCATCCCTGGTGTTCAGGGCTGCATGGAGGTCAACGGGCGACTCGTGATTGAGCCGCTCGTCAACACGCTGGGAGCCCAAGGTAAGACGGTCATCCGACCCAACGACCGACGGCTCGACAGCCCCCACCAAGAATGGCACCGCGAAGCCCCGGCTAAGCGCGGCGGCATCCATCACCACTGTTCGTGGGAGTCATTCGGCAAGATTGGCACCCGCAGCAAGACGGTCATTGATGAGGTAGTCCTAGACGCCTTCACCGACCATCTGACAGACAAGGGCCTAGTCCAGCCAATGAGCGCAGACGCCCTGTCTATCAAGCTCGAAATCGTCGACAATCGCATTCTCGACACCACCGGCGAGAAGCGCGAACGCTTCCAGAAGCAGCGCGACAAGATGGTTGCCGACTGGGAAAAGCAGTTCGGCGCCAAGTCGAAGGGGACTAAGTAATGACCAAAGCAGCCGCCGCCCCGAAGAAGCGCAAGCCAGCACCGGTCAAGGCCCCGCCTGTTGAAGACAAGCCGACCGCCCCGAGTGTCCGTGACATCCTGCTAGCGCGCAACGATGCTCGCAGCCGTATCGAGTCGCTCGCATCTGAACTGAGCAACGCCTGTGCACAGGGCTTGCCAGTGCTTCCCATCTGTGCCAAGATTGCAAAACTCTCTGAGGTGGCCGATGGCTAGCGAATCAGACCGACGCGGACAGATCGACCGCTTCGTCAAGGACATGAAATCAAACGGCATGAGCGCCGACCGCGCCCGAGAAATCGGCAAGCGTGAGGCTATCAAGGCCGACCGAAAGGAAGCCGCTAAGAAGCGGTAACCCTCAGTACCTTCCACCTATGCCGGTTCGCCGGTTGCCGGATTCACCCGGTTAGGAGCATATCAAAATGGCTACCCCATTCCGACACAGAAGCGCAGACGGCACAGCATTCCGCAAGTTGTGGATCTGGATTTCCGGCGCTGAGTCAGACGTCGCCGCGTCCCCGACCATCACCAGTGGCTCTGGCGCTCCCTCGGCTTCCGAGCCCAAGGGTAGCGTCTACTTTCGCACAGGTGGCGCAAGCGGTTCAGAGGTCGTCTACGTGGCTACCGATGCTGCTGGTACTTGGTACGCACTGACGGGCGCATAAGCCCATGGCAACCGTCTACCGACCTGCAATCACTGGCCCCGCGCTTCTAGTTCGGGGCAAGGCGGTATCGCTGCCGCTGGTGGTCTATGTGGATTCGGTGGCGACTGCCCCTGATTCTGTGACCTGTACGATTGAACGACCCGACCAGACGACAATAGCGCCCACTGTGGTCGTTGATGCGTCTGGTGCTACGGCCACCGCTTCCATCCCGGCTACCGATACTCTCGGTGCCGGATGGGGCCTCCGTTGGGCGTTCACGTATGGGGCAGATGTCTACGAGGTGACGCAGCCCGCCGAGTGCGTGGCGTATGCGTCGACCTACACGGTGAGCTCGCAGGACCTCATTGCGAGGCACCCAGAGCTTGCGAATCAGTACCCGGTTGGCTCGACTACCGCTGATCAGTTCGTCGTCGTTGGCGAGCAAGAGGTGGAGGACTGGCTACGAGCGATGGGCCGGCGTCCATGGCGAATCGTCCCAGACGGCGCGCTACGGTTGCCCACAGTGTACGCATCCCTGTCGGCGTGGTTCTGGTCGCTCTCGACTGAGCCTGACGACCGGTACGCCATCCATGCAGCGCGGTACGACATCAAGCGAGACGACGCGCTGGCCTTTGCCAAGCTCTCGATCGACCTAGACGACGACGGCCTCGCTGATGAGTCCGAGCAGGGCAAGCCGTCCGGTCCGTCTATGCTTCGACTCACGGGGCGGTACTGATGGCCACGCCTTCCCGTAGCGCACTGCTCGCGGCTATTGCTGCCAAGTTGGACGCGCTCACCGGCTTTGTCGAAGCTGACGAGGAAGACCCTGACAAGATGTCAATGTACCTCGCCACGCAGACGGCCCGCGTCGGGTTCTCTCTGGATATGCCAGCGGGCGCTGTCGTATCTGGACGTCAGCGTAAGCGAGCCACGATGAGTGAGGTGGTCAACATTGGGCTCATGGTCGATGTCCGGCAGTACAACAAACGCGAGTCTGCCCAACTTGGGCTCACCACCGAAGACGACGTGGTTACTGCGATGATGGTCGGCTTTCCTGGCTGGCATTGCTACTACGACGGCGCGGCGCGCACCATTGCGAAGGCTGGGGCCATGCGCCGACTTGACTTGGCATTCATTCTTGAAGCCAACATCAACTTCGCGGGGGCCTAGATGCCTCGTCTATCCAGAGCGCAACGACAACAAGTCCGGCGGCTATCCGAAGGGCTAACCGTTGACAGGTCGATACTTTCGGACACAACCGCACGCGCTGGCTTCAAGGCGAACCAGTGGAAGGTTACGACCGTGGGCATGGAGCGGGCGCTATCTCGGCTCGATTCGCTATCCATCGTCTCGGAGTCTGTGGCCAACGCGGTCATCGGTGAGGAGTCGCGCGCCACTGTGGCCATCATTAAAGCCAAGTGGCCAGTTGACACCGGGGCGTCCCGCGCTCGCTGGTCAACAACCCGCGTGCGTCAGGGTCGGGTTACGCGGTGGGTGGTCGCCAATGACATCCCCTATCTGAAGTACATCCACCGGTCGGGCTCCACGGCGCTGCTCGTGGACACGCTGGTACCCGCCGAGATCAAAGACCTTCAGGACCGAATCAACGCGCGCATTCGTAAACTCATCAACAAGCGCACCCGCGCCCGTTCTCCACTTCGCGCTGCGGCGCTAAAAGCACTGACATAGGGGGCCGTAATGGCTGAATCTCAAGTTGTAAAAAGCCGCATCGACGGCACCATTACCATCACGGACGGGACTTCGGTTACGCCATTGTCGTACACAGTGGACATCGAGGGGGACGGCAATTTCACGAACACCAGTGGCAAGGCTGACCACGTTGTGGTCTACGACCGAGGCGCAATCGTCGGTCGTCGCAAGACCAACAATGGCATCGTGACAGGCTCGTTCAGCGTCAACATGCGCCAGTTCACGGACGGGACAGAGGTCACCTTGATTGACGTTATCGAGAACACTGGAGCATGGTCCGCAGCCGTGACCACTACCGGCCCCGAGTTTGATGTCGAAGGCGAGACCAAGACGATGACCTACACGTCTGAAGGAACGGACCACGGTGACAGCGCAGACCATGTGCAAACGTTCGAGCGGGTCGTGTTTGACTGGGACTACGCGGAAGGCGACCTCAACACCATCACGGTGAACTGGGAAGGCTACAGCCGCCCAACCCGCACCGGCCCTAGCTAGGAGATTGCATGTCTGACGAAAAACCAAAGCCAATCGCCTGGGATTGGGGTGATGACCCCGAGCACATCGCGAGCGTCAAACTTGGCGGCGATGTTGTCAAGCTGGAAATCCGCGACCCGTTTGAGGTGCTGGACAAGGCGGCTGCATACAGCCAGAACGTCAACCGCGAGACCATGGGCGACCTGCTGGCGTGCGTGTGGCCGGAAGACATCGGGGACGGCGCAGAGGCGTTTTCCAAGGTGTTTCCGCGCTATCCCATGTCTGACCTACAGACGGCCCTTGTGCGGCTCTCTAAGCGCGCGCACAGCATGTTCCCAACAGAGTCCGAGGTCGTGACGCGGGCTGCCTTCTTTCCAGACGGAAGTAGGGTCGAATGAGTTGGCAATCCTCCGGCTCGAATTGCAGACAAGCCTTGGCGTTGGAGGGTTCGCGAAACTTGACAGACGGCAACAAGTCGGAGTGCTTGCGAGCCTCCGAGAGATAGCCCCGCCGCCGGTCAAGACAATGACGAAAGCAGAGAAGCGGGCGGCGTTTGATAAACAACTGGCGGTGATTCGTGGCACGCAAGACTAAAGAAGAGATTGAATACGTCTTCACCGCCGACACGTCGGGCGTTGACTCTGGCGCGTCCAAGGTTGCCCGTGCGCTAGGTCGCACCGACAAGGCGGCGGACAAGGCGGACAAGAGCCTCAAGAAGACCGGCAACTCCATGGAGGGCATGAAGTTTGCCGCTCAGGGTGCTGGCGGAAAGATTGGCGAGCTTGCGGGGCGTGCCGAGAACTTTGGGCGTTCGTTCGGGATGCTTGGCGCTGTCGGCGGCCCGATAGCTGGCGTTGCGGTTGTTCTCGCAGGTGTCGGGCTCGCCGCCGTTGCGACAGGTGTTGCGGTCGTCAAAGGTACGGTCATGGCCACAGAGGCCATCGTCAGCCTCACCCGTGGCGCTGCTGACGCTATCGAGAAGTTCAAAGAGTTTGAAGGCACGCCGCTCGGATTCACTCAAGAACAGATTGACCGAATCGAGAGGGCAAACGACGGGCTTGATGGCACGGTGTTCGCCGCGTCAAGGCTTGAGGTTGAGTTGGCGTCGAACGTGGCGCCAACCGTCGGGCGGGTGAGCATCCTTGTAGGGGCTCTGGCTCTCGGCGCTACGGACGCCTTCAAGTCAATGACCCAGGGCGCTGACGCACTAGGCGCCGGGCTTGACTCCGCTGGCAAGGCGTACGCAGCAGTGATGGGGCCGCAGATAATGATGGTGAGGGCGCAGCGGGCGCTCAACAATGCGCTAGGCCTCAACTCCGACCACCTGGACATAACCATCCAGCGCATGGAAGGCTGGCGCGCAGTTATGGCGGCTGGTGCTACACAACTCGACTCGTACACTGGTACGTCTATGCAGGGCTACATCGATCAGTCCGTTCAGATTGCGAACGCGGTAGGCGAACTGACCGAAGCCGAAGACGCGCGCACGGCCAGCATTGACTCGGCAGCGGCGGCCCTAGAGCGTCAAGCAAAGGCCTTGCGCCTACTCGAAATCGCCAAGGGTGAAGCCAAGCGCGACAACGACACAGACAAGCAGGCGCTAGTTGACGCTCAATCGCTCCTCTCCATGAAGGAGGCAAACGCGGCGGCATCTCTCGCCAGCGCAACGGCCACGGATACACAGACGAAGGCGGAGGGGAACTACCGGAACGCGGCTCAGCAGACGGCCAACGTGGTCGCAGCCTTGCCCGGTTTGTTCAAGGAGGGCAGCAAAGCGGCGGCGGTCGCTTCACAGGCATCCAACTACGTCCAGGCGGTCTACAACACGGCCAACGCGGTCACAGCGGCTCTGACGGCTGGCCCCATCCTTGGGCCTATCTTGGCTGGCGTTACGGCTGGACTTGGCGCGGCGCAGATCGCAACCATCGCCACGACTGCCCCGCCCGCCTTTGCTTCGGGCGGCATCATGTCCGCAAGCAATGCGCCACTGTACCCGCAGAATGGCCCAGGTGAGCGGCTGGCCAGCATCACACCCGGTGAGGGCATCTTCACCCGGGACCAAATGCAGGCCATGGGCGGCGGCGCTGGCAGTCAAGCGCCCATCGTCATCGACTTGAAGATGAGCAACCGCACAGTGTCCCGCTCCACGATACGGGACCGCAGCAAAACACGGGGCGTCCGTCGCTCCTCTGACCCGGTGACCGCATGAGTATCGACCAGACCCCGGACACGTTGCGCGGTATTGGCGTTCAGTGGGGTAACCTCGATCTGTACGCCGACGATAGCACCTATACGCAGGCCGGTGGTGAGGCTGGCACCGCGTCCAGCACTAGCCGAATGCGTATCGACGCGACTGGTGTGCCGTCTGCATCTGCGAGCGTTCGATGCCAAGCCGCCGGGCTATCCGGTCGTGACGGCGCGCGATTCGTCGCCCGTACTGGCTCCGAAGATTGGACCGGCTGGGACTTGCCAGTAGGCATCCGGGGCCGCGAGGTGCTGGCCAACATCAGTGGCACGACGACGCCGACCGACCACACGGCATGTATCGCCTCACCGGATGGCGCTCTACTCGTTGCGGAGGCTCGATACGCATCTGGAATCAACACAATCCGCGTACACCGCCAACTACCCGGCGGCGCGTGGTCGTCTGTCACGGCGGCCCTGGCCATCTCCGAGAGCAACTACATAGCGGCCCCGGCAATGTGCGTGCTTCCCGGCGGGCGCGTGCTCTTGTTCGTCATGGTCTACGATACCGGCGCAAACCTCGCGCAAGTCCGGCAGTTGTACAGCGACAACGACGGCGTGTCCTTCACGGTCGGCGCGAACTACGTGCTGCCTGTGTCGCTGGATTCCGGCACGGTTACGGTCGGGCGGATGTCTGTGGCGGAATCGAACGGACAGATCTGCTTGGTGCTGTCGGTCGATGACGGGTCAGAGGCCAAGCCCTACCAGTACGCCAGCAACGACCAAGGGTGTAGCTTTACGCTGATCTCGGACACGCTTGTCGTTGACGGTGGCGGAACAAATCGCGGCTCCGTCGACTGGGGCGTGACAGGCGTGACAGGCGGCGGGTTCTTGGCCGCTGGGTACAGGACAGGCGCCACATCTGGGACTGGCGGGCGTGAAGGCTGGGCCGCGCTAATACCAAGCGCCTACACGTCAATCAGCGATGGCACACGATCCGCAGAGGCGGAATTCGAGGTGCTTGCTCTCTCGTACTCGCCAACAGAAGCGTATCTAGATGTCACTAGGGCCGATGATGGCACGCTGTACCTGTACTTGTCTCTCGTCACCAACGGCATCGGGTTCGCGCTCGTATCGTTTGACAATGGGGCAACGTTCGGCTTTGTTGGCGAGTTCTCAGGCGCGCAGTCTTGGTGGGGAAGTGCCGCCGGTGACGCGACGCCCACCAGAATGAGCGCCGCGTACCTGAACGGATCGGCCTATGTCGGCCATTACTACTCAGCGTCTACTGGCACAGTAGAGGGCGGCCAATCCCCCGCTGTGCTCCGACTCGGCGGCTACACGAATCTCACCCTGCCATCGGTCGACCAGTTCGTATCGAAGACCAACGGTCTAGCGTACTCGCTTACCTACGCAGGCATGAGTTCACCGACCGACTACGGGTTGACCTTGACCGGCTCTGCTACCGAGTCTCTAGACGGCGACGGATGGCTGACAGTCGAGACGGGCGGCGTTGTCGTTCAATACAGCGAATCGATAGCCACTGACCATGTAGTCGGCCAGATCCACCACCTTATCGCTCAGCGTATCTCGGGTGGCTTCTACATCAACAGCAACGTCTCGGACGGGACAAACTCGTGGGGCGTCATTGTCGAGTGGGACGGGTCGACCATCACGACAGAAGATACGACCGGGGCCAACACAGGCACGCTACCCGGCGCCGAGTTCTCCGCCATCACGGGTGCAGCAGAGTTCCTGATTGCCGTCTCTTCGTCTGGGTACACGGTCGCAGTCCGTCCGGCTGGAAACAGTGAGACGCCGTTCTACATCATCCAAGAGGTCATCGCGAGCCAAGTCTCTACGAACGAGCTCTTCGCATGGGGCACGGTTCCGAACGGAGGCACGGCCAACAGCTTCAAAACCATCAGCTATGCCCGCGCGGTATCGTCCGACTTCGCAACCAGCATTGCCAACGACTTCACAAGCCCGGATGACCTGCGGGGCTTCCCGTTGTCTGGTACCGCTCGATACGTCATCGACGGCATTAGTCTTGCCGGGGTTGGCGGCCCCGCTGCCGTGGCCGACTCGTGGGCTATTCCAGTCCGGTACAGCCACCCTATCGCGGACTTGACTAGCGACTCCCCGCGCGACCTATGGCGCAGTGCGGCGGCTACCGGCGGCATGACCATCGCCTACAATGTCGAGACGCTAGACGATGGATACGTACCGCCTACTGGACTTGTTGAGATCGGAAGAGCGTCGTGTAGGGAA
>OJIL01000082.1_pt1 | contig 16490 bp, 18 predicted proteins | sample 1595731 | NCBI WGS metagenome assembly OJIL01 (sample SAMN05416787, study PRJEB24817) | seawater metagenome | isolation source: Sea water | place: Canada:Atlantic | collected 2013-11
GACCACCGAGATCTACACTCTTTCCCTACACGACGCTCTTCCGATCTCTCAGGATGGGTGTGCCATTCCCCAAGGTACTGAAGACAGCCGGACGAACGTGAAAAGGCATCTTCGACGGCTGCTTGATGATGAGGCCCTCGGCGATCAACAAAGCATCGACGTCTGATGTCACCTTTTCCCGGCTCCGAGACTTGATGCACTACTAAGTGCGAGCCGCGGCGCTCGCCAATGAGCACACCAGCGGCTTCGTTGCTGCTTAAATTCAGCTGGCGATAGCTTAGAAGTCTACTCAGAACTGAAGGCAAAACCACAAGTAGCCCGCCCTGACTATCTGTAAATGTTAGCTCCGTCTCAATCATGACAGATTGGGCAATTGGAGTTACGCGGTAAAAGGCGGGGTCGCCGAGAACGACTACCATCAAGCATATGCTCGCTGTACGTCCAGCTCAAGCTGGGCTCCAAGAGCGACAGGACAGCTTCCTGCACCATTGCCGCAGTGATTACGCTGACCGCCGCATCATAGGGTGTAAAAGTACTTCCACAACTGACAATACGCTCTTGGCTAACATCAATATTATTAAATCGTAGATCCAAGCCATTTTTGTAAAATGCAGGAGCGTTTAACAGGCAACCATAGCAACACATACCGTCGTCAATTAAGACTTTTGATGCTCGGCCATTGCCGTCATTAAACCCATGGATGAGCTTAGGCCTCTCATCACACACCATGGTACGAACTACATGGGCCAGACGCTTCGCAACTGGGGGACGACCAGTAGCGTCGATGACAATGTCATATTGGTTTAATAGCTCAGGAACTATCGAAAACTGATAAGATTTCCCCTCAACAACGCAGTTCATATGTGTAGATGATTTAAGTGTCACTGCTAACGATATTGCTTTGTTCTGGCCAAAATCCTTGGTGGATAAGGAATGTCGGCCAAAATTTTGAGGTCCGAAAGAGTCGTTGTCGTAGAGGTCGAACTTCGCCTGTCCGCATCCTGCCCCAGAGCGAAGCAGTAGGCCACCAAGATGCCCACCAATGGTTCCACAGCCTATAAGCGCGATATGCTTAGTGCTCAAATCACCACTAGTTACACGACGCCGGTTGCGGCTAAGAATTGTTTTTTTATCCGCCTTCGTGACCCCTATTCTAGTAAATTTATGAACCGAACGTTTGCCCGAAAGACAGGTGATCAGTTTCTTACTATTTACTACGCGTCTCTTATGTTTCTTTCGATTTTTTTTCTTGGGATAAGTAAGCAGTCCGCTCGCAGCAAGTTCAAGTTCAACATAGAGGCCCACTAGATCTTGATGGTATACGTCGAACAGGATTACGTGGCGTTTAACAGGATTATCAACGAAGTGTTTTAGGAGGCGGCTGAGGGCGCTCAGGTCTACTTCGCTAAGCCATTGGAGTAAAGCCCGGAAGTTTTGCGGCGGCCACTCCACTCCAGCTAGGCGCGACGGATTAACTTTGAAATAACGTGTGAGAATGCTCCTATTACTACCTCGCGTTAGGCATCTTTGCTTCATCCACTCATTGAACTCGTTTTCCTCTTCCTTCTCAAATACAACCCACTCCTCACCTGCCCCCTTTTCTGGTTTCTCATGTTCTCGCACATTGATTGCTACATGACACTGCATCTCTAACATCTCTACAGCATCTGATAGGAGATAGAGTTCCTTCTCAGGTAACCAATAGGAAGCGAACTCTCCTTCCATCTCTTGATCATCCGGTGAGCCATGCATCACTGAAGCGACTGTTGCATCCAATGTTCGTTGGATCTGATCATCTACCTGCAAATAAAGTCCATGCAGGTTATTGGCATCCCAGTCTGCTTCCATCTCCCGAACGTAGCAGAGGTACCACCCCAAGTTAACATGAGGCAGTAATAGGCCGTTGAATTTTTTGGGTTTTTTTAGGATGTATGCGGTAGGTAAAGTGATATGCGGGTCGGCAGGTAAGCTTAGTGCAATACTGAACTGACCGCCTGCTGTTCCATAATTTTTAACGTAAAAGCCTTTGGAGGAGTTGAGGGCGCGCAGAGGTGTGCTTTCAGAAATGTGCTGAGCCTTGGTGTACTGATACCCGCAACCCAGCAATATCTGATGAAGTTCACTAGACACGTAGTATTAACCACTTGCCATGGTTGAACTGATGCTAGCGGCTTCATTTCCACGAGAAGGTTCAGCTGCAAACGCTGGAGCAGATACCTCGCTAACGATCAGTTCGCTCTTAATTACGCGCTGTCCGAATGCCCTATTGATTGAATCCAGAGCAATTACCTTGGTCGAAGAGTTCTGAGCTTCTACTAAAATTCCCTGCAGTTCACTGAGTCGTTTAATAACCTCTCGCTCATCTTCACCATGCTCTCGATGGCCTGGAAATAATGGTTTTTCATCAGTGTCATCTGGGCTTTCTACTCCATTGGAAAACTCCGCTGGAAGATTCTCGGCAAGCGACATCATAGCCGCTCCCAGGTCTCCTTTCTGGAGCGGCAATCTATTGAAAATGCTAACTGTTGCTGCCATAAGTGAAATCGAAGACGGACCGCCACCTTCCTGCCATTGCGCATCGCGCCAGGACTTCATAAAACGGCAGACTTTGCGCAAATCAGGACCGATCCGCTCACAGCTTTCAATAAACCAGTCTTCTATAACTTTTGGATCACTCTTTATCCATTTCTTTTCACCTTCGCGCAAAGCAAGGTTCACGCAATCTTCATCAAGCCTGTAATCCTCACGATTAAGCATGATGGACCCGCTAATTGAATCCATAGCTTCCATACCCGACCCACGCGATTTTGCTAACGCTATAGATTCCTCTTTGAGTAAAAATTGATCCTTCGGTATCGCATACATGGGAACGTCAATATGAGTATGCTTAGCAGGAATTTTCAAGCGCGCGCAGGTGGCCTTTGAGGAATCAAACTGCCAGCCTGCATTTTCTTTCTCCAAGGACTTCAATGAGGAGTCTACAAGCAGTATTAAAAGCCTGTGACCAATAACAGGTTTGCCTTTAAAAACTTCCATAGGAAGGTAGGTACCATCGTCTATGTCCATCTCCTGTGGCGGTGTGGCATAGGGATTATTAAGGGTATCGTACTGGAAGCTCCCTTGTGTCCAGAAACGTGGCTTGAGATTCCGGAATGAATTTCTTGCGTCTTCATCCATGTGCCACAGCAATACTGCTATTTCAGCCTGATCTTCATCGCTGAGGTATTTAAGGTTTGTATCAGAGAGACGCGCCTTAAAGCTCTCTAAGGAGCCCGTCAGGCTCGACGTTTGGACAAGCTCTTTCGCTTCTTCAAACACCTTTTTAGTGCGATCTCTGATCTTCGCTCGTAATTGTTTGAGTTCAGTAACGCGTGGATCACTCAATTTCAACTTGCCAATAAGCCCGTCACTGGGATCGTTATAATAGCGATGGAAGTTCCAAGTCATTTCTTTGTCTCCTGTGGAGCAGGGGAACGCCTGCCGCTGCAAAAGGGGGGTGAGGGCTGATCGAAGAAGGCCCGTAATCGACTGTTTTTGGTGAACTCGTTTGTGGCCAGCTGCTTTCCACGGCTAGCAAGGTTGCGCAGGCTGCTTTCGCTCGCGTTGTCCAAAGTAATGTCGGAGGCTGCTTCGTTTGGAATGATATCGTCAAGGTAGACATAGTTGTCTAATGCGTTATGAGTCCATAGCTCCCGCTCTAGCATTGCTTTATGAAGCTGCTGATTTGCAGTCATAGTGGTTAATACAAGCCGTTCACCAAACCCCCACAGCCCCAGATATCCATTGTTGTACTTTGCCGCCAAAGCGGCAGGACTCACGGTGTATTCCTCTCCCAGGGTACCAACGTTCAATACTTTAACGTCGGCTACCGTGGCGTTTGGAAAATCGCAGGTCATATCTCTGAAGACCTCATGTAAACCGATGAAGCTGGGATTGTTAGCAACCAGACCTCCATCAGCGAAATATGCATCCAGTTCCGCGCAATAATGAGGAGCGAAATACGTAGGCGCGGCTGATGTAGCCATTGCCGCATCTAGAAGCGTAAGGCGAGCATCACGGTTAAATGATGGGTTATGTGGAGTTTTGAAGAATTGAGGCTTCCCAGTTGAGAGATTCACTGTTGGAATCATTACCCTACGGTCCAAGTCACCGAAGGTAGTCTCCGCACCTATCATGCTGACGACCGCTTTCAAGAGCGGTTTGCTATTGTACCGGGCTCCAAAAGCAGCCCTCCATTTTTTACGCCAAGAACTTCTGTACGGGAAAATTAGAGGCGCCTGATCGCGGAAAACAGACTCCAGCTCTCTAGCGCTTTTTCCAGCTGCAAGTCCGAGCGCCAGTATTCCACCGATTGAGGTGCCAGTAATCAGATCGAAGTATTCGCCTGCTTTTACGTTCGATTGGCCAGTTTGCTGTTCAATGATGCGCTCAATTTCAGCCAGCACATTGATGGTAAACAGACCTCTTGCTCCCCCGCCATTTAGGCTAAGGATTTTTACGTCACCGCTGTGTGCTGACATGGAACGCCCCTAATACTTTTTTGCTATCAGCATAGGCTGCTTGATAGATTTCAATTCGCCCGTTCCAATCTTAAATAGCGAGGCAACTGCATAGCATAGCTTGCTCGTAGTCATAACCAGACCGGGCCGAGTAGTTGAGCGTATTGCACGTCTGATGTCCGCTCAGGGTCGTTATCGGACAATCGGAATGTCGCACATCATTAAGATGACAGTACCCTAAGCAACGCGATACGAAATCAAGTGCAACGTGTGCGGCATGCCTAAAACGACGGTTATGGCATTGCAAAATCTTACCTAGTGGCAGTGGCGCGTACCGGCCTTGGTATCGCGATGGCAACCGTTCTTATCGGTACCACCGCTGTGCGAGACCACATCACCGCTATAAACAAATGTGGACGCAGAGACGTTACCTGCTCCGAAGAACATACCAGCCAGCATTAGAGCTAATAATACCTTCTTCATGATCGTATCCTTGGTTATAGCTGGCCGACTACCAGCTCTACGAGACTAGCACCAATCATGCTGAAGCCGAAGCGTACTTTAGTCAAAAGCCTACTGAATAGTACCAATCAACTCGCACCCGGCATGAAATTTTATTAGTCTCCCCTTTCTCATGAAGGGATCACTAATATGAAGAAATTTTCCTACCTCATCGCATTTGCCGCCGTTCTGCTGCTATCGAGCCAATCCATTGCTGCTGTGCCATCTTCTTTTAACGCGGCAAAGCGAATTGCAGAAGATCAAATTTATTACGACCAGGACACTTCCTTTTATTGCGGCTGCCAGTTCAACTTTGAGACTGGACCAAACTTGGAAGCATGTGGCTATGACATCAGAAAGCAGCCACAAAGGGCTAGCCGCATTGAATGGGAACATGTGATGCCCGCGTATGATTTCGGCCGACAGCGCCAATGCTGGCAGGATGGTGGTCGGGACAACTGCCGCCGAAACGACGCAGTGTTTCGAATGGCTGAGGCAGACCTGCATAATTTAGTGCCCACCATTGGTGAAGTAAACGGCGATAGGTCCAATATGCGATTTGGAATGGTCAATACGCCCGTTCATGAATATGGTGCTTGCGAGGTCTCGGTATCGTTTGAAGAACGGACCTTCCAGCCACCGCCCCACCGCCGCGGTGACATAGCGCGCACCTATTGGTATATGCGAGATGCCTACGGCATCGAGATCAGTCGACAGCAGCAGCAATTATTTGCAGCCTGGGCACATCAAGATCCTGTCGATGAATGGGAGCTGGAGCGCAATCGCAGGATTGCCGCTGCGCAAGGAACGGCCAACACTTATGTTGGTGAGGTAGCCTTCCAACAAACACCTGCACGACTGCCAACAACGTCCGCGCTTTCTCTGCGATCGGAAAGCAGCTCCGGTTTTAGCTGTTCAACTCGTAAGACTTGCGGCGCTATGGCGTCATGCGAAGAGGCAATGTTCCACTTGAATCAATGCGAGAATGGTCGCTTAGATGGTGATAGTGATGGTGTGCCGTGCGAATCAATCTGCCGATGATTAGATACATCACGCCGGATTAATCAGCTCTTCGCTCTGCCCTTCGCTAGGCTTGTTAACTTTGGTGCTCACAGGCCAGTGTTCTATCAGACTGGCATCGATATGTCGCACCATCTGCTTGATCGTCTCCCGATCAGTAATGTCAGGCGCTAACCAATGCTCAAGGCTATCGTCATCCAATATCAGTGGCATTCGATCATGCACCTCAGCAGCACTACCGCGACCGGGCTCAGTGACAATGGCACAGCCTAGGCTTCCATCATCACGCTCAGCGAATATGCCTGCGAAAAACAGCGGCTCACGATCTTTGCGGCAAAGGTAATGCGGTTGCTTGGGTTTTGAGTCTTTAATCCATTCAAACCAGCCGTCAGCTGGTATCAGGCATCTATGCTTTGAAAACGCCGATTTGAAATAGGCGTTTGTGGCCACCGTCTCAACTCTCGCATTGATTGGCTGATTACCTGTGCTTTGTGTCCACCTCGGTCTGTACCCCCACCACATTTCGCCAATGATCGGCGCCTCGGTTTCAGACGACTGGTGCACAGCAGCGATCCACGTACCGGGCGCGACGTTGTAGCGAGGCCTTACCTCTTGCTCGGGCACAGTGACGCCAACCATTTTGGCCAGCCGATCTAGCGGGGTGAATAACGCGAATCGTCCACACATCCTTGAATGATAGACGATAAATTACGGCTCGCAGCCACCCTGACACATGAGTGCTTGCAGTCAACGCTGGTCATCGCTTATCGTCAGCCTAAAATACTGTATATATTACCAGCATTTTAGGAGGCACTTATGTCAGAGAAAAAGTATCAGCAGTTGATCCAGCGCGTGCAGCGGGCAATCAATAGCCCGGGTGCACAGTCGAAGCACTACGTTGAGATAAAACGCCAGCCTGAAGATGAAGCGGATGATTGGGCGCGCATGCTTTCTGATCTGGGCACTGTCGAGAACGTCACCCTCACCACCATGGATGACCATGCCGAGCATGTGCAGATTACATGGAACCCTGAGGAGTCGATGGCATGAGCATCCACCTCACCGTTCTCGGGCGTGTCGATACCACCGCCCCACCACTAAAACTTCCCCTAGCCGCTGGTGAAGTCCGCACCGGGTTTCCTTCACCGGCGGATGACTATCTGGAAGCCGAGCTGGACCTTGTTGCTCATTTGGTGCAGCACCCTAGCGCGACGTATTACTTACGCGCAAAAGGCGCATCAATGACCGGCGCCGGTATTTATGATGGCGACCTATTAATAGTCGATCGCTCTCTTGAGCCTAAGACCGGTCACATCGTTATCATGAGCGTTGACGGTGAGCTCACCTGTAAAAAGTTAGGCACGATAGGCAACCGACCCTACTTGATCGCCTCGAACCCAGAGTTCCGACCGATCCCTCTTGAGGGTAAAGAGTGCCAGGTGTGGGGCGTCGTCACACACAATATCCACTCGCTGGCACCGGGCTTCTCAATATGATCGCCCTGGTCGACTGCAATAATTTCTACGTCAGCTGTGAGCGCGTGTTCAACCCGAAGCTGGAAGGCAAGCCCGTTGGGGTGATGTCGAATAATGATGGCTGCGTTGTCGCCAGGTCCGCTGAAATAAAGCAGCTTGGCGTAGCGATGGGCATGCCAGCGCATCAGATCGACCCGCACGTACGCCGTCAGTGCATTTTGCTGAGCTCCAACTACGCGCTGTACGGCGACATGTCCCGCAGGGTCACTGACGTTCTCAGCCAGCACACACCACACGTCGACGTTTACTCGATTGATGAATCGTTTCTGAGTTTTGAAGGTTTCGATCCTGAAACGCTGACAGAAAGATGCCAGACCATGCGGCACCAGGTGCGGCGCGATACCGGCATACCGGTCAGCGTAGGACTCAGCACATCTAAAACGTTGGCCAAAATTGCAAACCACAGAGCAAAAAAAGAGCCTGGCTTTGATGGTGTCGCCATCATGCATGCGGACAGCGACGACACGCGCGCTTTCCTTGAGCAGCTACCGGTAACGGAAATATGGGGTGTCGCTGGCCGTAGTGCGGTGAGACTGCGAACTCTCGGTATAGAAACAGCCTGGCAGCTACGCAACGCCGAGCCTAAGCACTTGAGGAAACACTTTTCAGTTGTGATGGAGCGCATCGTTTATGAGCTCCGGGGGCAGGATTGCATAGCACTAGACGACATGACGCAGCCCAAAAAGCAGATTATGGTCAGCCGCAGCTTTGGGCGCCTCACTAACAATAAAGCCGACCTTCACGAAGCGATCCGTGTGCACACTTCACGCGCCGGCGAGAAGCTACGTAAGCAGCAAGGCCTTGCCCAGGCGATCATGGTGTTCGTGCGTACCAATAGATTCCGCCAGGATCTACCCAGCTACAGCAAATCGTTAGTGATCCCATTGCCCCACCCGACGGATGACAGCCGTGAACTGGTCCGTACCGCGATGGCTGGGCTGGAGAGCATATTCAAACCGGGCATTATGTATCAAAAATGCGGCGTTATGCTCATGGATCTGTGCGACTACGGCAATGAGCAACTTGGGTTGCTGGCTGAGCCAGTAAGCGATGAGAAGCGGGAAAGGAACGAGAAATTAATGGCGACGATGGATAAGCTAAACCGGGAGCACGGAAAAAATACCGTCCGGATCGGTATGCCCCGCAAACAAAACGCTTGGGAGTTACGTTGCGAGCATCGTACGCCACGCTATACAACAAGCTGGGAAGAGCTGGCTGTCGCCAAAACATAGAATCGAGATGCCATCCCTGGCACATCTGCCTTTCTTTATTTCTAATACTCAACATCCCTGATGTGACGCATACGGCATGCTTACAGCGGCGCTCCTGGGCGTCACACCTATAGCCTAGCGTGTACCAAACTATGTTTATGTAAGTAATTGACTACAGAATGTGTAAGCAATGGCTTACAACAATCCGCTATGCAGTGAACCTAAAAGCTGTAGGCGACATGTGTGTCGCTAACCCATTTGGCAGCAACAAAGGCCAATGTATAGTTAAACACTTTCTCGTAGAAGGCAGAGTTACCTCGTCGGATTCAGGGTACATCAGAACGCTGGCACACTTTAAGCTCTATCGCTAAAACCACTGCTCTCAAACAGAAGCGCTTTGCGAAGAGAGATATGTAAATCATTTGTACTTGGGGTTGGGTATCAGAACTCATCTTCGTTGATTAGCTCGAACACGCGGCGTTTGGCATGGGTGACATCGCTCTTCTCCAGAACGTGCCAGTCGTATGTCTCACTGCCGGGTATCGTTTCCTGGCCAACGGCGCAGCGGTCGCGCTCATAGCGGTATCGAGTTCCGCTCGGCGATTGCCATTCGATTACGTTATTCCCTGTGAATACGGGTTTCAGATCGCTGATTTTGCGGAGAGCCATGGCTAAAAGGTCGTCAATATTAGGGTATACACTATTATAGGTTTAACGTAGTTAATCAACGCTTATATCTTCGTTAAACAAGTGTGAACAGGAGAAGAGAGGCCATGATGCGACACGAGAACATCCTCGCAGGCTTAGGCGGTATGGGGTTAGATGAGGCTATAAAGGACACCCGCGACGCACTCGACCAGCAATGGCACCCCTCACAGTTGAGTGTGTCCACTGTTAACGTCAACATATGCCTAACCCAGGAAGAGCGGTTTGCAATAGGGAAGGTAATTCGTGAAATGTTGAAAGATCGATTATCGGTACTGGAAAACGAATCAGATTGCTCAGACCTCGTACGCAATTATCCTTTCAAAGATAATCGAAGATAATTCAATAAGCCTATGATATTTAAGATATTTGGTGATTTAGTAATTGGTTGGTTGGCCAGGATTAGAAAAGGTGGTGAAACATTGGGCGGTAACGCTCTGAAAATTGAATAGGCATCTTTCGAGTAAAGGCGTAAAGACATCCATAGCGAGCCTGAAAAATTATTCAACTTCTTAAGCAAAATTAATAGAAGCGGCTAAAAACCACGATCAAGTCACCGCAGAATAGCGAGGTTATGTGTAAACGCCTCTGTCTATCCTCTTAATCAGATCCAGCACCTGCTGACCGTCTACCTGCATGACATCAATGGGACGCTGCCAACCAAGCCCTATAGCTTCACTGTGTAACCACTTGTCCGCTGCTGTTCGATCCCCACCAAACAGCGCTATAGCCGCCCTCCAGATGACGATTGTACTTTCCTGTTTTGAGTCATCAGTACTAAGCATATCTCTTCACCTCTAGTAAATTCTTGAGGAATCAAATTTTAGATGAGTCACGGTAGCATAGGTTTTGTATTCACTTATTCTTCTTTGCTAGACAGCATAGGATGAAAAATAGTCCCTGACGTAAGTTTTTCTTCTAACTCGCCAGCCAAAAGCACTTCTTTACGGCTTGGGTAATGGCGCAGCAAGCGTCGGGCCTCTTGTCGCTTCTCATCAGTAAGGGATTTATCCTTGCTCAGTTCAATCAGAAAGTCTTCAGTCTGGATAATTGCACGTGTCCGTTCATAAGGTAGCGTCATTAGACTTCTCTCATTGTTTCTAGAAGCGATTGGATTGAGTGTATCTGAACCGCCCTGGTTATACCGGAGACAGGTATATCTGAGTCAGATAGCTTTTCCTTACTCCTCACAGCGTTTAGCTTACTGAAAATTCTAATTTTGAGTAATTTATTTTTGAGGTGGAGTCAGGCTAAGAATAAGCAACTGATTATTCTAGTTTTTCTTAATATTTGCTTTGCAATTACCGCTCATACACATTGCACAGTAGTGTTTCCTATCTTCATGTTTCGTACCTTTAGCAATGACAATGCCACAGTTGTTGCAGAGCAAAGTGCCCGTGCCATCATCTACTTTCACTATCGCATGCTTGAAGTCCATAAAGTGCTCCGTAAATTCTTCACCTTGCAAAGGTGAGAAGTAATAGCTTGTTGGCGAAAGCCCACTCATTTGTCATACCCCTTCTGATGGTGCTATTGAGCATCAGTTCAAATGCTGCTTTTTATCGACATTCGGGTAGGCTCCTTTCGCTATCCTGGTAGTGCAGAATGATAAATTGGCTGGGACACGTGTCACATTGACAGCCATAGCTGTCAATGTCTCTGTATTGAAACAATTTACGGCTTTCACAAGTCGAGTGTTGGGATGAGGACACTGTTGCTAAGTGAGATCAATAGGCAGTGATATTAATTCAACGAATCTCAAAGGATAGATAACCCCAACCCTGTATGACTACCTCTTGATGTTTTTATTCAAAGAGAGGGCCACCTACCAAACTGTGATGAAAAGTAAGTGGTTCTGTATATTAGGCACGTTAGATGAAACGGCTATACTGCGGTGGGGGTTAGCATCACGGCATGGCGTATCGGACGAGCTAAACGAAATGAGCTGAACTCAGGGGATGAGGAAACAAACTCGATCCTAGTATTTTGTAGACGGCCAGTCTATATTGTTCAGCATGAACCAATCATCCCCCATCAAGCGGCGTGGCCGCCCTCCTAAGCATCCACATCATCACGTGGATACGCGTGCTGCGTTGATTAGAAGCGGGACCGAAGTGCTGACGGAGCAGGGGTTTGCCAATGCGGGCATCGATGGCATCCTCAAGCGCGTCGGCGTTCCTAAAGGGTCTTTCTATTACTACTTCTCCAGTAAAGAGGCATTTGGTTACGCCGTTTTAGAGCATTACGGCGCCTACTTTGCCAAAAAATTGGATCGTCATTTGCTCAACGACACGCTACCGCCGTTGTTGCGTATCAAAGCTTTCGTAGCAGATGCCAAGGAAGGCATGCAGCGCCATGATTTTCAGCGCGGCTGTTTGGTCGGCAACTTGGGTCAAGAAGTGAATGGTCTTCCTGAAGGCTATCGTACATGCCTCCAGGCGATATTGACCGACTGGCAACAACGAATAGCGGTATGTCTAGGTGAAGCCCAACGACTGGGTGACATCATTTCTTCGGCAGATTGCGATCGACTCGCTGAGGCTTTTTGGATTGGTTGGGAAGGTGCTGTCATGCGTGCACGGCTTGAAGCGCAACCACGCCCGCTCGATACCTTTCTGGATACGTTTTTAGACGGAATATCTCCGTAATTTTTTTATAATTTAATAGACGATCGTCTACAAAAAAGGTGCAACATGTTCAAAGCAGTGCTGATCGATAAAGCAGAAGGTAAGCAGCAGGTAGCCATTACCTCGCTAGACGAAGCATCGTTACCTGAAGGCGATGTTACCGTCAGCGTGCATTGCAGCACGCTTAACTACAAGGACGCCTTGGCCATTACAGGCAAAGGGCCTGTGGTGAAGCAATTTCCTATGGTGCCTGGCATTGACCTATCGGGAGTCGTCGAGCATTCTGCTTCGCCTGACTTCAAGCCAGGGGATACGGTGCTGCTGAACGGCTGGGGCGTAGGCGAAAAGCATTGGGGTGGATTGGCCGAGAAGGCGCGCTTAGACAGCCGCTGGCTTATTCCACAGCCGTCAGCGTTTACGCCTTATCAGTCTATGGCCATTGGCACGGCGGGCTATACCGCCATGCTAGCGGTCATGGCACTGGAGGAGCGTGGCGTTAAGCCTGATCAAGGAGAAATTTTGGTCACCGGTGCGAGCGGCGGCGTGGGCAGCTACGCGATTACGCTGCTGGCTCGCTTAGGCTATCGCGTAGCTGCCTCTACGGGGCGTCAAGAGGAAGCAGACTATCTTGTCGAGCTGGGGGCTGAGAATGTGATAGACCGTCGTGAACTCTCCGAACCCGGACGCCCATTGGCCAAAGAGCGGTGGGCTGGGGCCATCGACTCTGTGGGCAGCCATACCCTTGCCAATGTGTTGGCCTCCACCAAGTATGGCGGCACCGTGGCATGCTGTGGTCTCGCGCAGGGGATGGATTTACCCACCAGCGTTGCTCCCTTTATTTTACGCGGTGTCACGCTCGCGGGTATCGATAGCGTCATGAGGCCGTTGGCTCACCGTGTCGAGGCTTGGCGTCGCTTAGGAGAGCTACTGAGCCCTCATCAATTGGAAGCGATCACACAATCCATCGACCTAACGCAAACCATCGGCGTCGCAGAAGACTTGCTGGCGGGTAACGTCAGGGGAAGAGTGGTCGTCAACGTGGCCTGATCTCATAACGTGGGTGGGCGGGCAACACGTCGTTGAAATATGCGACCAGCGGCCCGGCCTATGAGAGGAAAGGTGACTTTATTGTTAGTTAAATTGCCTGCTCGATCGGCTTGGAAATAATGATTGTAATTGTCTGCTAGACATCGACATCACCCTCGACCTTGTTACGTCCACGTTGCTTTGCGCGATAGCTCGCAGCGTCAGCTCGATTGAGTACATCGTCGATCGTTGTATCCTCTTGGCGGAAATGACTGACCCCAATACTGGCGGTGACTTGCCATTGACGACCCTCTGCTTCGATAAAGCTAGCGGCAATACTGGCACGCAGAGATTCGGCGATGGTGAGCGCCCGCGCTGGCGTACAGCCTGGCAGTAAGACAGCAAATTCATCTCCACCTTGGCGAGCGGCATAATCACTGCTGCGAATCCCGCTCTGTACGATATGCGCAATCTGTTGAAGCATCTGATCGCCTAGCGCATGGCCTCCTTGATCGTTAACGGGCTTGAAGCGATCTAAATCAAACAGCAGGACGGCGGTAGGTTTGTCTTTTGACTGCCATTGCATCAGCAACTCTTCAAGATGCCTCGTTAGCCCGCGACGATTCAGTAAACGGGTGAGAGGATCATGCTCCGCTTCCCAGAGCTTTTGAGCATAGTCGTGGTGGTGCTGGGTGATATCGCGTACCGTACCCACGGTGCCGATAAACTGATCATCGACATGCACAGCCGCTGTTTGCACATCTAACCAGTACATCTCTCCATCGGCACTAAAGAAGCGGAACTGACGTTTAAAATCCGTTTGTTTAACGAGACTGCGTAACCAAGCGGTTCTGACCTCAGGGCGGTCATCGTGATGAATTTGATCGCTCCAATCTTGAAGGCTGCGAAGTGCCTCATCACCCAAAATCGCGTTCAGAGCGTCGTTAATAAAGGTCAGTTGACCGCGAGGGTTCGTCACAAACGTGCCTTGAGGCGAAGCGGATAACGTTCCCCTCAGCAAGGCTTCCCGCTCCGCTAAGTCATGCAAGCTTGCTTGGCGTGCAGCTTCAGTCATGTTGATCACATCAATAACGCGGCGCAGCTCTTTCATCGTGGTGGGGATATTCAATACAGAGCGGCGCCCGTCTTGAAGCTCTTGAATCTGTCGAGCAAGATGCGCCAAGGGGCGTAAAGCCAACCAAATCACTCCCCACACCAAGGGTAAAATCAGTGCGAGGATGCCCCAGACGTAGACAGTAATTTGCTTCATGCCCACAACAAGGGGGGCTTCGGCTTGTGCTTGCGGCAAATGCACGCCAACGATCCAGTTCGCAGGCCAAATTTGTCGATAGGCGACCAGTTGAGGTTCGCCAGCGATAGACTGACCTAAACTCTCGCCTTCCCAGCCATCCAACGCTTGCTCCAAGACGGGCGAAATGGTGTCAGGTAGCGTCACAATGGCTTCTTGTTGATTGGGAGCGTAAATACGCTGACCGGTTGCCGTTGTGATCGTGACATAGCCGCGATCGCCTAAGCGGAGCTTATCAAAGTTGTTGAACAGTTGGCTTTTCCTAAGATCGACCAATCCTCCTAAAAAGCCTGTGTAGCTACCCGCGTCGTCGTGGAGGGGGACCAGCATCAGTACCAACGGCGTGTTAGTAATGCGTCCAACCAGGGGAGCGCTGACGTAAGGCGCTTTGAACGCATGCATAAACCGGGTATATTCACGATCAGCAAAATTGTTACCGCTGCGGCCTCCTTCAGCAGGCCACTCATCAACGACATCGCTACTTAAATCAAATACCAGCAGCGCTTCAAAGAGAGGTTCCATCGTGTACGCGTGCTGTTCGAGTAGAGCTCCTTGCCTGGGAAACGACATTCTCTCTGCCAAGCGCTCCAGTTCGCTGAAACGCTCATTCACCTGACGAGTGATTGAGTGGCTAATGAGTTCTGCCTCGTAGCGCAGATGCTGGTGGTTGGTCTCATTCACCAGGAACTTGCCCGCCTGCCAGCCAAACATGAGCACGATTAGGCAAAGCAAACTCCATAGCACCACAGCCCCCATAACCAAGCGCCCGCGTAGCGTCGCAAAGGGGAATGTGATCATGCGCAGGAGCGAGTGCTGCACGCGCCGTCTTGGAGCGATGTTTTCATTCGATATCGATGTCATGAACGGTACCTAGCAGGCGAAGGTTCAACGCGATCGCGTATCGCCTATCACGTATAAAGGTGTCTAGTCATCATAACAGTTGAAAAAAGTGCTGAATTAGCTAACGTACCAACAAATGCTCAAGGAAGGCTAGATCCGTCACTCGCCGGCGGGTACGGCGCTACGTGTTTGGCGTAGCACTGGGATATGACGGCAAAAGGATAACTAGAGAGCGTGGTAGGTCAGACGACCCTGTAGAGAAGAAACGACAGCACAAGCTAAACCATGGATGTCTAATTTGATGCGGCGCAAAATACCTTCTAAATTGATTTATGTTATGGCATGAAGCCTCTAGACAAGGATGTCACCCCCCCCCCCATGGAAGGCCTAATTCCTTCTGATCTGTTCCTTTTTATTGGCTCCAGCAGGCGCCTTTTTTCTTGTATCCAATATTTTAAAAGTGCCATCACTGTTAAAGAAGCCTCATTCCAAAAGCAAGAAGCGACGCTGGGGCGCCGCTTCTCGCGATACATTTATTAATTAGCCTTATGCCACTCAAATTTTTTGAAAGGGGCATCAACCGGCGTGTCTGCTAGATGATTGGTATAGTTGCTCATGACCTTCTGCGCTGTGACGAGCACGACCTCTAGAATCTGGCGTCTTGTAAAGCCAGCAGCGAGGAAGGCCTGCACGTCATTTTCATCTACGTGGCCACGACCACGCACAACGGAAAGCGTAAAATTACGCAGCGCTTCCAAACGTTCTGTGGGAAGTGGAGTCTCGTTTCGCAGCGCTTCAGTGATTGCATCGTCCACATTCATGGATTTAGCAATGCCCGTATGTGCAGGAACGCAGTAGTGGCAGGCATGTTCGACATTGATGGTTTGCCAAACCACGGTAAGTTCTTCCTTATCAAAACTGCTATCCAGCGCTAGCTGATGAAGCTTTTGATACCCCTCCAATAGCCCCGGTGCTTCAGCCATGACGGCGTGTAAGCCAGGAATCATGCCGAATGCTTGGATAGATGTATCCAATAGCTTTTGGCTGGGTTGAGGGGCGCTTTGCTTATCGTGAAGCGTAAAATCGATCATGTAACGGCTCCTTTACTTTTTTCGACAAAAAATATGTCTTGCTACAGGCAAGAGTATGATTTTGAGTGATCACTCAAAAAAAGGCGTGATAGGAGATCGGAAGAGCGTCGTGTAGGGAAAGAGTGT
>OJIL01000084.1_pt1 | contig 16309 bp, 26 predicted proteins | sample 1595731 | NCBI WGS metagenome assembly OJIL01 (sample SAMN05416787, study PRJEB24817) | seawater metagenome | isolation source: Sea water | place: Canada:Atlantic | collected 2013-11
CGAGATGAGATTCGTGACTGGAGTTCAGACGTGTGCTCTTCCGATCTGCCGCTTCCACGACAGGGGCAGCTTTCACGATCTTCTCCGGAAGAACAGCGTCCACCAACTCGATCATCGAGATGGGTGCGTTGTCACCGCGTCGGTTCTGAAGCTTGACGATGCGAGTGTATCCGCCGCCCTTGCCCGCTTTCGCGCGCTCAAGGTAACGAGGAGCCACTTCGTGGAAGAGCTTGTGGATCATGTCCACATCTTCAACCACGTCGCCGCCAAGCGTGCGTGTGAGCTTCTTAGGGAGGAACTTAGCAACTTCGCGCTGTGCGTGGATACGCGAAGCAAGAACTCGCTCACGTTCACCAGCATCGCTGATCGTGCCGATGTCGACCTGGAGGTCGTCACCAAGACGCACTGCGCGTGTGATGAGCCGTTCAACGATGCGACGAAGTTCTTTCGCCTTGGCATCGGTCGTACGGATCCGCTCGTGAAGAATCAGGTTACCCGCAAGGTTGCGGAACATGGCTCGGCGGTGGGATGTGTTGCGGCCAAACTTACGGCCTGCTTTTTGATGTCGCATGATTCTTATCCGAAAAGGAGGGGACGCGGAAAGCGCTACCTCAAAGGTTGGTTATTGAGCCTGATGCGCCTTCCAACGCTCTTTCATGGCTTCCCAGTTTTCGATCTCCATGCCGAGGGAGAGACCCATGTCCGCGAGAATCTCGCGGATTTCCTTGAGTGACTTACGGCCGAAGTTCTTGGTCTTGAGCATCTCTGCGTCCGTCTTCTGAACAAGCTCACCGATGAGGTGAATGTTCGCGTTCTGGAGGCAGTTGGCGCTTCGCACGGAGAGCTCGAGCTCTTCAACGCTGCGGAAGAGGTTCTCGTTGAGAGGCTCTTCTTCACGGGTGGTCTCGACTGGCTCTTCCTCTTCTTCAAAGTTGATGAAGATGGTGAGCTGGTCTTTGAGAATCTTGGCAGCAAGAGCGACCGCATCCGATGGGATGACAGCGCCGTTGGTGAAGACCTCAAGGGAAAGCTTGTCGTAGTCGGTGACCTGTCCAACGCGGGCGTTGGTGACGGTGTAGTTGACCTTACGAATCGGGGAGAAGAGCGCGTCGATCGGAATGGTTCCAATGGACATGTTCGGCGTCTTGTTTCGCTCTGCAGGAACGTAGCCGCGGCCCACATCGACTGTGAGTTCCGCTGCGAATCGTCCACCCTTGGAGACGGTGCAGATGACATGGTCGGGGTTGAGAATCTCAACCTGGTCCGTGACCTGGATGTCACCGGCGGTGATCTCGCAGGGGCCTTCCTTGTCGATCCGCACCATGTGCGTCTTCGACGAGTGGGCTCGAACGGTGACTTCCTTCAAGTTCAGGATGATCTCCGTGACATCTTCGACGACATCAGGAACCTGAGTGAACTCGTGAAGAGCTCCATCGATCTTGACGGCCGTGATGGCTGCGCCCTGAAGCGACGAGAGAAGAACGCGCCGCAGCGAGTTGCCAAGCGTGATGCCGAAACCGCGCTCAAGAGGCTCGGCGACGAACTTTCCGTAGCGCTCCGAGAGGCTGTCCTGATCGACAGGAACCGTCTTGGGACGAATAAGGTCGCGCCAGTTGCGAGCAACGAGGGTTGGAATGGTCATGCGTATCTCCGGGGGACGAATCAGAACGAAAGCTTGTTGGGGGGATGAACCCGTGGCGCGCGAGGGGACTCTCGAAAGTCCCCTCAGAAAACACAGTTGGATGAACGAGTCTAGTTAGCCGCACGTTGCAAAGAGCAACGTCACGGTGTCTAGACGCGTCGGCGCTTGGGAGGCCGGCAACCGTTGTGAGGAATAGGTGTCACGTCGCGGATGAGCGTGACCCGCATTCCAACGTTCTGGAACGCTCGAAGAGCGGACTCACGGCCTGCGCCGGGGCCCTTCACGAAGATTGCGACAGTCTTCATGCCGGAATCCTGAGCTGCGCGAGCAGCATCTTCGGCAGCAAGCTGCGCTGCGAAAGGAGTGCTCTTACGTGAGCCCTTGAAACCCTTCGCACCCGCCGTCGACCAGCTGACCACGTTACCGTTAAGGTCCGTGATGGTGACGATGGTGTTGTTGAACGTGCTCTGAATGTGGGCGATCCCACTAGCTACGTTCTTTTTGACTTTTTTCTTGCCGCCCTTTTTGACGGTCGTTTTGCCCTTAGCCATATCTTAAGTCTCCGCGAAAGCTTGAAAGTGAATTATCGCTTACGCGTCATTGGGCCGCGTTTCGGACCCTTGCGTGTACGTGCATTGGTGTGAGTGCGCTGGCCACGAACCGGAAGGCCGCGACGATGACGAAGGCCTCGGTAACAACCGAGCTCCATCAAGCGTTTGATGTGAAGCTGAATCTCACGTCGGAGATCACCTTCCACTTTGTAGTTGTGGTCGATGACTTCGCGGATCTTACGAACCTCAGCGTCGTCGAGATCGTCCGCCTTCTTATCAGAAGGGATCCCCGTCATCTCACAGATAGCCTTGGCCCGAACGGGACCAATTCCATAGATGTACTGTAGAGCGATGACCGTGTGTTTTCGGCCGGGGATGTCTACACCCGCAATGCGTGCCATGTTCGAACCTTTTCTTCTCGCCTGATTTTGCGCCCTCTTCTTGAGGCCGCGAAAGTTTTATAACCGCGCTGTGATTTTCGCCCTTGTTGGATCGTAGGGAGAGACCTCCACCACAACCCGATCGCCGGGTATCAACTTCACTGTTGTCTTACGTGCCTTGGACGATATTGCCGCGCGAACTGCCTTACCGTCGTCTAACACCACTCTGAACAAGCCTTTGGGAAGCGTTTCTTCAATCACGCCTTCCTCTTGCTTGCTCACTTCACTCTCCGATCGCCGTCTCGATTCTGGCGCTAACCTCATCCAGGGAGCCTGTCCCTACGATCCGTTCGACCACAGTGCCAGTCGCCGCGTAATATTCGAGGACTGGTTCGGTGATTCCCTTGTAATCTTGGTACCGCTTACGTGCAGTTTCTTCGTTGTCATCTGCCCGCTGCTTGACGTCAACGCCTGCGGGGGGCGGATTATAGCGGATGTGATACTCCTGTCCACCATCCACAGCGATCCGACGACCAGAGATCCGCTCAACGATGTCTTCTTCGGGTACATCCAGCACAACAACGCGATCTAAAGTGCGATTTAGGTCGCCGAAAATCCCGTCGAGGGCCTTGGCCTGACCGACCGTGCGTGGGAAGCCGTCGAAGATCACGCCGTTTGCGGCATCATCTGCTTCAAGCCGCTTCTTGATGAGCTCAAGAACAAGCTCGTCAGGAACGAGCTTTCCAAGCGACATGAAGGACTCAAAGCGAGCCCCGAGGTCGGAGCCACTCTTGAGCTCGGCTCGCATGATCTCGCCTGTTGAAACCTGCGGGATCCCCAGCTTGCTGACCAATCGCTTGGCCTGCGTACCTTTGCCCGCCCCTGGCGGTCCGAAGAAAACAAGATTCATGGCTTACTGTCGTCCGCGAATCTTGGGGCCACCGCTCGAGATACCCTCGTAGTGGCGGTTGATGAGATGCGATTCAATCTGCTGAGCAGTGTCGAGGGCAACACCCACAACAATCATCAGGGACGTACCACCGAGGTAGAACGGAACCTGGAAACCAGACTGCAGGAGCGTTGGCACCGTACATACAAGCGTGATGTAGAGCGAGCCGGCCACAGTGATGCGTGTGAGGACACGGTCGATGTAGTCCGCAGTGTCGCGCCCTGGCGTCACGTTCGGGATGTAGGCGTTCTGCTTCTTGAGGTTCTCAGCCACATCGACAGGCTGGAACTGCACCGCCGTGTAGAAGAAGCAGAAGAAGATGGTCATGACAGCGAACACCGTCATGTAAATCCACTGATTTGGACCGTTCGGCTGAAGCTGGGTGTTGAGCCAGTTCATTCCGGGGATGCCAAGGTTCGCCAAGGTCATTGGGAACATCATCAGGGACGATGTGAAGATAGGCGGAATGACGCCGGCCATGTTCACACGAAGGGGCAGATGGGATTGCTGCCCGCCATGCATCTTCTGACCTATCATCCTCTTCGCATAGGTGATTGGCAGCCTGCGCTGCGCTCTCTCGAAGAAGCAGATGAATGCTGTCGTCAGTACCGCGATGAAAGCGATGACCAAGAGGTCAGTGGGCTTCATCTGGCCGATTTGCAGCTGCGAGTACGTGCTGAAGAGCGCATCAGGCAGGTTGGCAACGATGCCAGCGAAGATGATGAGGGAGATACCGTTTCCAATGCCGCGCTCGGTGATCTGCTCACCAAGCCACATCAGGAACGCTGTTCCTGTTGTGAGGGACAGAACCGTCATGAAGCGGAAGACCCAACCTGGGTCAGCGACGACGTCGCCCACGCTGCCACCGAGTCCGCCCGAAGCGGTGCCGTTCATACCTTCAAGCCAGAACGCGATGCCCGTGCCCTGAATGATCGACAGGATGATGGTGCCGTAGCGCGTGTACTGGTTGATCTTACGCTGACCAGCCTCGCCCTCTTTCTTGAGCTCCTCGAGCGGCTTCACAACCACGCCCATCAGGGAGAGAATAATACTCGCCGAGACATAGGGCATGATGTTGAGCGCGAAGATCGACATCTGCTCCAGGGCGCCGCCACTGAAGAGATTGAACATCCCCAGGAAGCCGCCGGACTGAGCCTGCATCTTCTCTTGGAGGACACTTCGATTCACCCCGGGCGTCGTGACAAAAATGCCAACGCGGTACACGGCAAGCATACCAAGGGTGAACAGGATCCTCTTGCGTAGCTCGGGGATCTTGGCGATGTTCGCGAAGACGCTCATAGGGAAGTCTCGATAATCACTGAAAGGCCCTAACGCACGCCGAAACGTGAATTAGGGTCCAAAGACAGCGTAAAAAGGAAGGTTAGGCCGAGGCCTTGGTGGGAATCTCGCGGACGGTCGCAGTGCCGCCGGCAGCTTCGATCTTTTCCTTGGCGCTCTTTGAGAAGCCGAGGACGTTGATCGTGAGGGCCTTGTTGATGTCCCCGTTGCCGAGGATTTTCACACCGTCGACGCGACGTGAGAGCAAGCCAACCTCTTTGAGAGAGGCCATGTTGACCGTGGCGCCAGCTTCAAAACGCGCCAAGTCGGACACGTTGAACGTGGCGATCTTCTTGGCGAACTTCTCGTTGCTGAAACCGAACTTCGGAAGACGACGGAAGAGAGGTGTCTGACCACCCTCAAAGCCAATCTTCGAGAAGTTACCAGGGCTACGAGCCTTCTGGCCCTTCATGCCCTTACCGGCGGTCTTGCCCATGCCGGAGCCTACGCCGCGACCTTTGCGCTTCTTGTTCTTCACAGCACCGACAGGCGCGCGAAGACGGGAAAGAATTGGGATGTCGTTTTGCTCAGCCATTGGTTTCCTCCACGGACACAAGGTGCAGGACCTTCTTCACGGCGCCGCGGAACGACGGCGTGTTGTCGATGACGACAGTCTTGTTGATACCGCGCAGTCCAAGTCCCTTAAGGATTTGCTTCTGCCGCTCGCTGCGGCCGATGCCGCTCTTGAGCTGGGTTACTTTGAGCTTCTTAGCAGTCATTGAGCTGCAACCTGTTCTGGGTTCAAGCCGCGGCGTGTGGCAACCATCTTGACGTCTTCGAGCTGGCGAAGTGCGTCGGCGGTGGCGCCCACAACGTTGTGCGGGTTGGTGGTGTTGAGGATCTTGGCGAGCACGTCCTTGACGCCAGCGGCCTCGAGGACAGCGCGCATTGCACCTCCTGCGATGACGCCAGTACCAGGGGATGCAGGGCGAAGCATGACTTTGCCTGCGCCGTGATGGCCGAGAACTTTGTGAGGGATAGTGGCGCCGACGAGGGGAACTCGGAACATGTTCTTCTTCGCGGCATCGCTGCCCTTACGAATCGAATCAGGAACTTCGTTTGCCTTGCCGAGACCGACACCAACGTGGCCATTGCCATCGCCTACGACGACGAGCGCCGAGAAGCTGAAGCGACGGCCGCCTTTGACGACCTTAGCAACACGGTTGATGAAAATAACTCGCTCGGTGATGTCTTCGAGTGAGTTGGGATCGATGATTTCGGAGGAATAAGCCATGGTGTGTCCTTGGTTTTCTGGAACGAAGGTTCCTTAGAACGAAATGCCGCCCTCTCGAGCGCCTTCCGCCAGGGCCTTCACCCGGCCGTGATAGATGTATCCGTTTCGGTCGAAGACGACCTTTTCAACGCCAGCCTGCTTGCAAGCTGTGGCGACGGCGGTTCCGACAGCCTTGGCTTGCTCGATCTTGCCGTCTGCGTCGACGTTGAAGCCCTTGGACTTGGAGGAGCTCGAAGCGATCGTGCGACCCGTTGTGTCGTCGATGACCTGTGCGTAGATGTGGTTGGCGCTTCGAAAGACGGAAAGTCGTGGGCGCGCTGTGCTCCCGCTGACCTTGCCTCGGATGCGCCGCTTGCGGCGAAGTCGTCCCTGGTTTGTCTTGTTCATCGCTATACCTTCTACTTCGAACCGGACTTGCCGGCCTTCTCGCGGATTTTCTCGCCTGTGTAGCGAACGCCCTTGCCGCCGTATGGATTCGGCGGGCGAATCGAACGGATGCGGGCGGCCACTCGACCGACGACTTCGTTGCTGATGCACTCGAGGTGCACGCGGGGGAACTTCGTGCCGGCCATGTCGATCTGCTCGATCTTCACGCTGACATTCTCTGGAATCGCGAGGATGGGCTGGTGCGAAAGACCAACCGTCATCTTGAGCGTGTTGTTCTTGTACTCGGCTCGGTAACCAACGCCGCGGAAGTCGAGGCTCTTCTTGTAGCCGTTCTTCGCGCCCTCAACCATGTTGCCGATGAGCGCACGGGTTGTGCCCTGGAACATGATTCCAGCCTGGCCCATTCCCTCACGGGGACGAACAAGAACTTCAGCACCTTCTTGGGAGATTTTGACCTCGTCCCGGAATGTGCGCTCGATCTCGCCCTTGGGTCCTTTGACCTTCACGTGCTGGCCACTGATGGAGACAGTTACGCCATCAAGAACAACAACAGGCTTCTTGCCATTACGGCTTTGCTTTTGAACTTCAGCAGCCATCACCACACCTCACAGAGCACTTCGCCGCCGATTTTGGCTTCGCGTGCTTTTTTGTCCGTCATGAGACCGTTCGAGGTCGACATGATGGCGATTCCAAGTCCGTTGTGGACCTTAGGGATGTCCGTGGTTCCAACGTAGAGACGTCGGCCGGGACGGCTTGTGCGCTTGATGCCGATGAAGGCGCAGCGGCGGTTCTTTCCGTACTTGAGCTGTACGGTCAGGGAGCGTTCGCCCACCTGGTAGTCTGTGACGTAGCCCTCCTCCTTGAGGATCTTGGCGACGTTTACTTTGAGCTTCGACAGGGGAATCTCCGTCTGGTCCTGGTGCGCAAGCGCAGCATTCCGCAGGCGGGTCAGCATGTCGGCGATGGGGTCGGTCATCATAGCGAAAAAACTCTCTTCTAAATCTTCGTGTGCGGGATTCTAAGGAATCAGCCGCTTACTTTCGGAGGGGCATCCCGAGGCCGCGCAACAGCGCTCGCCCGTGATCGTCAGTTTTCGCCGTGGTGACGAAGGTGATGTTCATTCCCTTGATCTTGTCGATCTTGTCGTACTGAATCTCGGGGAAGATGATCTGCTCTTTGACGCCCATCGTGTAGTTGCCACGACCGTCGAAGGACTTTTTGCTCACGCCCATGAAGTCACGTGTACGTGGAATCGCGAACGTGATGAGACGGTCAGCGAACTCCCACATTTTCTCGCGACGCAGCGTCACCATCACACCGATGGGCATACCCTCGCGGAGCTTGAAAGTCGCGATGGACTTCTTCGCTTTGGTCACCACAGGCTTCTGACCTGTGATCGTCGCCATCTCTTCGACGGCGGCGTCGATGAGCTTCGCGTTTGCGACGGCATCACCAAGGCCCATGTTCACGACGATCTTTTTGAGCTCAGGCACCTGCATGGGGTTCTCAAATTCGAACTCCTTCATGAGCTTTGCCACTACCTCGTCGCGGTACTTCTTCTTCAGTCTAGCTACGTATGTCATTTTCTATTCTTTGGTTTCATCCACGCCGATAAGGCCTTGCCCGTGATTGGTGCCGTGACCCGGCTTTGTGGATGGGCCGCGTTCTTCAAATTCAAGTATTTCGGTTCTCGAAGGACCCGGTTCAAGGGAACCGGCGTCCAACGAAACCGAAGGGTTCAGTCCAGTGTTGCGCCGCTGCGTACCGAGACTCGGACCTTCTTGCCCTCGTCGTTGGTGCTCATGCGGATTCGCGTGGGCTTCTGGGACTCTGGGTCGAGGATGGCCACGTTGGAAGCATCGATTGGACGCTCCTTCTCGAGGATACCGGCCTCGCGGTACTTCTTAGGGCTGCGATGGTGCTTGCGAACATTCACGCCCTCGACGAGGACGCGGCCGTCTTCGAGAACCTTCATGATGCGACCCTTTTCGCCCTTTTCTTTACCAGCGATGACGATGACTTCATCGTCCTTCTTCAATCGCAAAGCCATCACACCACCTCCGGTGCAAGAGTGACGATCTTCATGCCCTGCTTACGAGCACGGAGCTCGCGAGCGACAGGTCCGAAGACGCGAGTCCCGAGGGGCTCGTTGTCCTTGTTGACGAGGACAGCACCGTTCGTGTCGAACTTGATGCTGGTTCCATCGGGGCGCTGAATGCCCTTCTTGGTACGAACGATCATGGCCCGAGCAACTTCGCCCTTTTTGACCTTGCCGTTCGGCATGCACTCTTTGATGGATACGACGATGACGTCGCCAACGCTTGCGTAGCGTCGCTTGGATCCACCGAGCACCTTGATGCACTTGACTCGTTTTGCGCCGCTGTTGTCAGCAACATCGAGAACTGATTCAGTCTGAATCATATTATACCTCCGGTGGACGCTCGACTAGACGGCTAACCGTCCAGCGCTTCGTCTTTGACATGGGGCGACACGACTTGATTTCGACGACGTCCCGCGTGCGGTACTCCTCTTTCTCATCGTGGGCGTGGTACTTCTTTTTTTGCTTCACGTACTTGCCGTAAAACGGGTCACGGAAGCGACGAATCACCTCGACGACAATCGTCTTCTGGGCGCGGCCTTCGGCCTTAGTGTCGTTCACGACGCGGCCCACAAGGCGGCGATTGCGGCCTCGCGAGTTCTCGTCGGCCGCTGGTGCGGTGGCTGTTTCTTCACTCATGATTCTACTCCGACGCCTCGGCAGCACGCTGCGTGAGGATGGTCTTTACGCGAGCGATATCGCCGCGGATCTTTCGAATGTCGCTCGTGTCATCGAGGGCGTTCGTGTGGTTGTCGAAGCGAGCTTTCCAGAGCTTGCGCGACAGATCAGATTCGAGGTTCGTGAGCTCGTCTTGGTTGAGCTCCCGGATTTCTGCGGGCTTCATAGCTGATCCCTCCGAGTGATGAACTGAGTAGGAACGGAGAGCTTATGACCGCAAACGCTGAACGCTGCACGGGCAAGCTCTTCAGGGATGCCTTCGATCTCGAAGAGCACTTTGCCTGGCTTGATGATCGCAACCCACTGTTCGACGGGTCCCTTACCCTTACCCATTCGAGTCTCGAGGGGCTTTTTCGTAAGTGGCTTGTCTGGGAAGACTCGGATGTAGAGCTTGCCCTGACGTTTGACCTTACGCTGGATGGCCATTCGACCCGCTTCGATTTGGCGGGAAGAAAGACGACCACAGGAGGTAGCCTGGAGAGCGTAGTCTCCGAAAGAAACGTCCGAGCCGCGGTACGCTTTGCCGCGCATACGGCCAGTGAACTGCTTACGGAATTTGGTTCGTTTTGGTTGAAGCATGAGTATTCAGCCTTTCAAAAAGCACGCGGCCGTCATCGACGGGGGCGCGGGCCTCCTTGACCACGACGGTTTACGACCTCACCAGGGTTGATTTCACCCTTGAAGATCCAGCACTTCACTCCGACCGTTCCAGCCGTTGTGTTGCCCACGGCGTCGCCGTAGTCGATGTCAGCGCGAAGCGTGTGAAGCGGAACGCGGCCCTCTCGGTACCACTCGCTTCGTGCAATCTCGCTACCGCCAAGTCGGCCGCCGGCGTAGACACGAATGCCCTTCACTCCGAACTTCATGGCCGTCTGGACTGCCTTCTTCATCGCACGGCGGAAAGCGACGCGTCGCTCAAGCTGGGTGGCGATGTTTTCAGCAACAAGCTGTGCGTTCGTCTCAGCCTTACGAATCTCCTGAATGTCAGGAGCCATAAGGTTGCTCTGTGTGAGCTTCTGGAGCTCGCGCTGGAGCTGTTCGACGCCTGCGCCGCGCTTACCGATGATGATGCCCGCACGCGAAGTGTAGATGACTACCTTCACGTTGTTTGCGGCGCGCTCGATCTCGATATCAGCGATACCTGCGTGAGAGAACTTCTTCGTGATGGAGCGCTTGAGGGCAAGGTCCTCGTGCAGCCACTTCGCGTAGTTCTTGTCTTCAAACCACTTGGACTTCCAAGGCTTGTTGACGCCAAGTCGGAATCCGTAGGGGTGGGTCTTCTGGCCCATATTAGTTTTCCTCCCCGTCGCCGATGACGACAGTGATGTGGCTCATGCCCTTGATGACCTGAGTCGCTCGACCCTGAGCCCGCGGACGCCAGCGGCGCATGTGCGAGTTTGGAGCCTTGTCCGCGAAAGCGGTCGTAATGACCAGAGCGTCGAGGTCGACGTTCTCATTCCTCTCGCGGGCATTGGCGACGGCGCTCTCCAGCAGCTTCCCCACAATGGAGGCGGCCGCCTTTGGCGTAAACTTGAGGTCATCGATCGCTTTCGCGACGTTCTTCCCTCGGACCATGTTCAGTACGATTCGCGCCTTACGGGGTGCGATACGCTGAAATCGTGCTTTTGCGATTGCTTCCATGATTGTCTGCCGTGACGTTGCCCAAAAGAGGCTCTCAGGACCTAAGGTCGTGTGATCACTTGCCTTTCCATTCTAGGTCTCCCGGATCGGGAACACCTAGTGCAGAAGGGCGCGGGATCTAGCACGCGACCTCTAGTCACTCAACCGATGATTCGATCAACTTTCGATCAACATCAGAGAGAGCTTTTTGGGCTAAAAACGCCTACTTTCGGCCCTTCTTGTCAGCCTGGTGGCCGTGGAATGTGCGGGTTGGCGCGAACTCGCCAAGTTTGTGACCCACCATGTTCTCGCTCACAGGGACCGTGACGAACTTTCGACCGTTATGAACGGCGAAGGTAAAGCCAACGAACTCAGGAGTGATGGTGGAGCGGCGGGACCAGGTTCGGATGATTTTCTTATCACCCGAAGCGACGGCCTTATCGACCTTCGCCTGGAGGGGCAGGTCGATGAACGGACCCTTCTTAATTGAACGTGCCATGACTTACTTCTTCCGCTTCCGAACGATGAACTTGCTGGTGCTCTTATTGGTGCGTGTCTTCTTGCCCTTGGCAAGCTGACCCCAAGGTGAACAGGGATGGCGACCACCCGCTGTACGACCTTCACCACCACCCATAGGGTGATCGACCGGATTCATGGTCGTGCCTCGGTTATGAGGACGACGACCAAGCCAACGGCTACGGCCGGCCTTACCAAGTGTCACGCGTGCGTGCATCTTGTTGCTGACCTGACCAACAGTTGCACGGCAATCGAGATGCACCATGCGAACTTCGCCGGAAGGCAGTCGGAGCTGGGCGTACTTGCCGTCCTTAGCCATAAGCTGAGCTGCTGTACCGGCGGAACGGACCATCTGGCCGCCCTTGCCGATCTTGAGCTCAACGTTGTGAACCATCGTGCCGAGAGGCAGGTGGCGAAGAGGCATCGCGTTACCGGGCTTCACGTCCGCGTGGCGCGACGAGATGACCTGGTCTCCAGCCTGGAGGCCGTCGGGCGCAAGGATGTACGCCTTCTCGCCGTCGGCGTAGTGGAGAAGAGCGATGCGACCACTACGGTTTGGATCGTATTCGATGGCGACGACATTAGCCGGGACACCGATCTTGTTCCGCTTGAAGTCGATCGAGCGGTAACGACGCTTGTGTCCACCACCGCGGAAACGAACGGTGATTCGTCCACGGTTGTTTCGACCACCCTTGGAGTGAACGCTCTTGGTGAGCTTCTTCTCGGGTGCCTTCTTCGACAAGCCGTCGAAGTCTTGGGAGTCGTAGTTACGACGCGAGGGAGATGTGGGTTTGAATTTACGGATAGCCATTGATCAGGCTCCTTCAAAGAAGTCGATGGAATCGTCATCCGCGAGGGTGACGATCGCCTTCTTCCAGTTTTGGGTCTTGGCGCGTGTGCGGCCCATTCGCTTCATCTTGCCGCGCATGATGAGCGTATTGACGTCCGTCACGGAGACCTCGAAGAGAACTTCGACGGCCTTTCGGATTTCGATCTTGTTGGCGCGCATATCCACCTCGAAGAGGTACTGATTCTCGGTGTCGCGAAGAATGGTGCCCTTCTCCGTGAGGATGAGAGGGCGTTTGATGATTTGTTCAATCTGCATGATTAGGCCCCGAATCGCGCCTGGATGGCGTTGACTGCGTCCTTCGTCACAACGATGTGCTCGTGGCGAAGAAGGTCGTAGAGGTTGATGCCCTCAGGCGGAAGAACCATGCGTCCCTGAAGATTGCGTACGCTGAGCTTCAGGTTGTCGTTGTCCTTGCCGTCGATGATGACAGCGGTGCTGACCTCAAGGGCGGAGAGGATGCCGGCGACGGCTTTGGTCTTGATTGCGTCGAGCTCGAAGTTCTCGAGAACGGTGAGGCGACCTTCCTTGGCGCGAAGCGAAAGAGCGCTGCAGAGAGCTCCCATACGCATCTTGCGCGTTGGACGGTAGGCGTAGCTTCGGACTTTGGGTCCGTGGGCAACACCGCCACCGCGGTAAAGAGGAGCCTGCTTCGTGCCATGACGCGCGTTGCCGGTGCCCTTCTGCTTGTAGACCTTTTTGCGAGTACCGGTCACGGCAGCACGGTTCTTGACCGAGGCTGTGCCCTGGCGCTTGCTGGCCAGCTGTGCCTTCAGCACGTCGTAGAGGAGGTCCTCGTTGACGTCGACGCCGAAGACTTCGTCAGCGAGATCAATCTCTCCGACGGCTTCATTATTCAGGTTTTTGATTTTGGCTTTCATCTGATTCTCCGAAGCCGATCAGGTCTTGATTTCGACGTCCACACCAGCGGAGAGATCAAGCTTGCCAAGGCTCTCCAAGGTTTCGGGCGTCGGGGAAAGAATGTCCAACATCCGCTTATGTGTGCGGATTTCGAACTGCTCGCGCGACTTCTTGTCGACGTGCGGTCCGCGAAGAACGGTGTACTTGTTGATGCGTGTAGGAAGCGGAATGGGGCCCGCAACGCGAGCTCCTGTGCGCTTCGCCGTTTCCACAATCTCGCTCGCCGATTGGTCGAGGAGACGGTGGTCATAGGCCTTCAGTTTGATTCGAATCTTCATAGTGTTCGTTTCTTGAAACTAGTCGAGGATGCTGGAGATGACGCCGGCGCCGACGGTGCGGCCACCTTCGCGAATGGCGAAACGCTGCTTTGGTTCCATGGCGACGGCGGCGATGAGCTCAACCTTCATCTTCACGTTGTCACCAGGCATGACCATCTTGACGTCTTCGGGAAGTTCGATCTTTCCGGTGACGTCCATGGTGCGCATGTAGAACTGCGGGGTGTAGTTCGTGAAGAAGGGCTTATGACGGCCACCCTCTTCTTTGGTGAGGATGTAGACTTCGCCTTCGAACTTCGAGTGCGTCGTCACGGAACCGGGCAGAGCGAGAACCTGGCCGCGCTCGACCTCTTCCTTGCCGATGCCACGAAGGAGACAACCCACGTTGTCGCCAGCCTGGCCTTCGTCGAGGAGCTTACGGAACATTTCGACGCCCGTGATGACCGTCTTACGGGTCTCGCCGAAGCCGAGGATTTCGACCTCGTCGCCGGGGTGAATGACTCCGCGCTCGATGCGGCCCGTGACAACCGTTCCGCGACCCTTGATCGAGAACACGTCCTCGATGGCCATGAGGAACTTCTGGTCGATGGCGCGCTCTGGCGTTGGAATGTACGTGTCGACGGCTTCCATAAGAGCCTTGATGGACTCGACGCCCATCTCCTTGCCCTGAATGGCAAGAAGAGCCGAACCTGGAACGACGGGAGCGTTGTCGCCGTCGTAGTCGTACTTGCTGAGAAGCTCACGGACTTCCATCTCGACGAGCTCGAGCATGTCCGGGTCGTCGACAGCGTCGACCTTGTTCATGAAGCAGACGATCTTTGGAACGCCGACCTGGCGACCAAGAAGCACGTGCTCCTTCGTCTGAGGCATTGGACCGTTGATGCCGCAGACCACGAGGATAGCGCCGTCCATCTGGGCAGCTCCTGTGATCATGTTCTTGACGTAGTCGGCGTGGCCGGGGCAGTCGACGTGGGCGTAGTGACGGTTTTCCGTCTGGTACTCCACGTGGCTCGTTGCGATCGTGACGGTCTTCGACTCGTCGCGCACGGTGCCGCCCTTGGCGACGTCGTGGTACGAAATGACGTCGCCGCCATGAATGTCGCTCATCACCTTCGTGATGGCGGCCGTCAGAGTTGTCTTGCCATGGTCAATATGACCGATGGTTCCAACGTTGACGTGGGGCTTATTGCGAACGAACTTTTCTTTACCCATTTGAGCTACCTCAGGTGCGGATCGAGCCGCTCTTTATGAACACGGTTAGGACACGAAACGAAATCAGAGCCCAGAATGAGGTTCGAACTCACGACCTCCTCCTTACCAAGGAGGTGCTCTACCACTGAGCTATCTGGGCAAAGTTCACTTACCCGAAGGCAAACGAACACTGGAGCGGGAGACCGGGTTCGAACCGGCGACGTTCAGCTTGGAAAGCTGACGCTCTACCAACTGAGCTACTCCCGCAAAATCGGCTCCCGTTTAGCCCTCTGTCGAGGACTAAACGGGAAACCTGGTGGAGAGTGGTGGGTTCGAACCACCGTAGGCGTAGCCGGCAGATTTACAGTCTGCTCCCTTTGACCACTCGGGCAACTCTCCGAAAACACTAAACTTTTCAAAAAAAACACAACCAGATGCTGTGTCGAAATGAGCTGGCAATGGGACTTGAACCCGCAACCGCCGGTTTACAAAACCGGTGCTCTACCAATTGAGCTACACCAGCGAGATGGTGACCATCTCCCCATGGGCAATCGGCCCGAAGGGCGGCTCATGTAACGTGCGGATTTGAGGCTGTCAAGCAGCGTTGCCGCACTATTTGATCATCAAGATGAGATCGATCGAAAGGAGAGTCGAACAATCGCCGCTCTTAGCGGGAAAACTGCTCAAGCCACGTGAGAACCTGGTCCGAAGCATCGCGCTGGAGGCCAGGCAAGTGAGCGCCACCTTCGATCGTCCAGAGCTCCGCACCAACACCTTCTGTGCAGCCCGTGTATCGAGTGACGCTCGTTTCGTCGCCGGCCAGACCGATGTCAAAGTCGATGTTTCCGGCCGCTTCGCTGTCCGTGCATCCGTTTCGTTCGCCGAAGCGACGGGTGGTTTCTTCGGCGCTTGGGTAAGCGGCCCCAACGTTCATGCCGCCTTCGTAGGCAATGGTCTCGTCGGCGGTGCCATGAATCTGCAAGGTGCTGACGGGCTGGGAAGGCTCGCAGCGCATCTCATCGGAGAACTCAGCGCCGGCAAGGGAGGCGATCGCCGTGATGACGTCTGCGGCATCACAGGCCATTCGGTAGCTCATGAACCCGCCATTGCTGTGCCCGAAGAGGTAAACGCGGCCAGTGTCTAGGTTGTAGTTCTCGCCGACCTCTTCGATGAGGCTGCGGATGTAGGCGACATCGTCGACGCCGGTGTTTCCAAAGTCGCAACAAGCGGGCGTGGCGTTCCAGAACCCGTTGCCACGAGCGTCCTCGAGGCCATCCGGCAAGACCATCAGCATTCCGTGCGCGGCAGCAGCGGCCTCCGTACCAAGGTAGAGGTTCTGAAGCTCACCGGTCGCGGTGTAGCCGTGAAGCACGATGAGAAGAGGGGTCGGCGTCTCAGGGTCGTAATCGCGCGGAACGGCCACGCGGGCTGGACGGTCTCCGCCGATCGTCGTGGGTGGGCGTGGAGGGCCTACGTCTGGAGCTCCTACGTCCGATCCGCCTGCGTCTGAAGAACCTGCATCCACGCCTGCGTCATCATCCAGGGGGCCGGAGTCCAAAGCGGCATCAAGGGATGAATCGTCCCCGCCTGGGCCTGAATCGGATGGGACATCATCGTCTCCACAGGCGATGAGTAAGAAGATGAGATCGGAAGAGCGTCGTGTAGGGAAAGAGTGTAGATCT
>OJIL01000085.1_pt1 | contig 16222 bp, 17 predicted proteins | sample 1595731 | NCBI WGS metagenome assembly OJIL01 (sample SAMN05416787, study PRJEB24817) | seawater metagenome | isolation source: Sea water | place: Canada:Atlantic | collected 2013-11
CGAGATGAGATTCGTGACTGGAGTTCAGACGTGTGCTCTTCCGATCTTGGCGACGGCATTATGAGCGCCATCGACTTCACCATGGAAGTAGACAAGATCGAAGACCCTAAAGGCGATCGGGTATTACTCACCTTGAATGGCAAGTTCCTGCCTTATAAATCCTGGTAATCCCCGCTAAGCGTTAGCTGAAGGATTCGACCTTCGCCACGCTGCGCTCAACCGCTGAGCGATAGCCGGTACCGAATAGCAGTAGGTGATTCAATAGCGGATACAGCTGAAACAGCGCTTCACGCCTCGGCCAATCGGCCGGGGCGTTGCCGTTCCAGTAGGCATCGAAAAACGCTTCACCCGGCGAACCAAACAGGGTCAGCATCGCGACATCCACTTCCGGATAGTGACGATACACGGCGGGGTCGATCAGGGCTGGCCCCTTCGTGGTAAAGAGCACATTCCCCGACCAGCAGTCGCCATGCACTAAACTGGGTGTCGTATCCGGCAGCCAGTGCTCTAAGTCGTAGGCTAAGCGCTCGATACGCCCGCGTAGCCCACTCTCCAGCAGCCCTTGCTGATAGCACGCCGCGCTAAGCGGCAACAGGCGCCGCTCTCGCTGAAAGGCCCGCCCATCGTTCAGCGGCGCATTAGGCTGGGGAGTGAGCCCGCAGGCATTATCCTGATGCCAGCCGTGGGCATCACCAATCACTTCGTGCAAACCGCGCAGCCCTTCGCCAAGCGCTATTGCGCTTAGCGGCCCGGCGGGCACGGTGTCCAGCGACTCAATGACCAGCCAGCCCTCTGCCAGCCCCAGCACCTCTGGCACTGCAAGCGCCTCGCTGGCATTGCGCAGCGCGCGCAAGCCTTCCGCTTCGCCACGCAGTCGAGCCGCATCGTCGTGCTTGATCACCACTTGCCCCTGGCGCGTCTCAAGACGGTACACAGCGGCAATATCGCCCCCACTGAGCGGCTGCAAATCGCCCGTTGGGGTTAACGCGATGGCGTTTAATAGCTGGCTTAGGGTGGCATCCATAAGGTTTTCTCCCTGTGCCTGTAGCATGACGGCGTCGGCACCAAAGCACTCTGGAAACCGACGCACTCAAACCGTGCGCTAACGTATAGCTCAGCCTAACCGCTTATCGATTAAGCTTTCTAACTCAAGCTGGTCGTCGTGGAAGCGACGGATACCTTCAGCCAGTTTGTCGTTGGCCATGGCATCCTGGTTGTGTCCCCAGCGGAAAGCGGCTTCGTTGAGCGGCGCGGCGGGTTTACCTGCCCCCTTACCGGCTTGAATTTGCGCAGTGACGCTGCCCTCTGTCGCTTCCAGCTCTTCGAGTAACGCGGGCGAGATGGTCAGCCGTGGGCAGCCAGCCAGCGCCAGCACTTGGCCGGTGGTCCGAAAACTCGCGCCCATCACGACCGTCTCGTAGCCGCTCTGATTAGCCCGCTCGCAAACACCCTGAACGAACTGCACGCCTGGATCGTTTTCCGGGGTGTACTCACTGCCGGTCTCTTTTTTATACCAGTCGGTCACCCGGCCCACGAACGGGGAGATCAGAAACACGCCCGCGTCAAAACACGCTTGCGCCTGTGCATCGCTGAACAGCAGCGTCAGGTTGCACTGAATACCCTCGCGCTCGAGCACTTCGGCGGCACGAATGCCTTCCCAGGTAGACGCCAGTTTGATCAGCACGCGGTCGCGTGAGACGCCACGGGCATCGTACAGCTCGATTAACTCGTGCGCCTTGGCAATGCTTGCCTGGGTATCGAACGACAGCCGCGCCGCCACTTCAGTGGAAACACGACCCGGCACGACCGCCGAAATTTCACTCCCCATGGCAACCGCGAGGCGATCAACCGCGTGCTTGACCTGCTCTTCACGGCTGCCGCCCGACGCTTTTACACTGCTTAGCTCTGCATCGATCAGCGCTTGATACCCCGACAAACTAAACGCCTTGAGCAGCAGCGAGGGGTTGGTGGTGGCATCCTGAGGCTGATAGCGGCGAATGGCTTCGAGATCACCGGTATCGGCGACGACGAGCGAGTGTTGCTTCAACTGTTCCAGCTGACTGGTCATAACATCTCCTTGATATGCTGTTAAGCGCCGCCATGGCGTTGTTCAAGCGCTGCGCAATAACGTGCATAAATGGGTTGGTACGCGGCCACACGTTCTGGATCGGGGTCAGCCAGTGACTGGGCATCCAGGTGGACTAATTTTTCACACAGCGCTTCCAATGTAACGCCTTCTTTACGCTGGTCGCACCACGCGGCCTGTATCGCCGCCCCTAGGGCGGCCGCGTCGGTAATCTCAGGGCAAATCACCTGGGTACCGGTAATATCGGCCACCATCTGCCGCCACACAGGGCTGTTGGCGCCGCCGCCGATCAGACGAATCTGGCTGGCGCCAGCGGTTAAATCACCCAGCAATTCCAGCCCATAGCGTAGCCCGAAAGTGGCGCCTTCCACCACGGCACGGCACAAATTAGCCTGCGTGGTGTTCAAGCTGGTCAGGCCAAGAAAGTCTGCCGAGGCGTCGGGTAGCATGGGCACCCGCTCGCCGTTGAAAAACGGCAGCACCGTGACGCCCTCTGCCCCTACTGGGGCGCTAGCGACCCGCTCGCTGAACGCCGCCAAGTCCAGGCCGAACAGCTCGCGAACCCGCGTGGTCGCTGAGGTAACGTTCATGGTGCAGATCAGCGGCAGCCAGCCGCCGGTACTCGAGCAGAAGTTGGCGACCATGGCATTGTCGCACTCCACGGGGGTGGCCGAGTAAGCGCAAACGGTACCCGATGTCCCCAAACTCAGCGTGACCAGCCCGGGAGTGATATTGCCGGTGCCGATGGCACCCAGCATGTTATCGCCGCCGCCCGAAGAGACTACGACCTGATCACTCAAGCCCAGCTCGCGGGCGACGACCGAGCGCACCATGCCAACCGGCTCATGGGCTTCCAATAAGCGGGGCAATACACGCTCAGGATCGAGTTCGGGCGCTATTTCCGCAAACACCTGCCACTGCCAGCATCGCTTGCGAGTGTCGAAGTAACCCGTGCCCGAGGCATCGCCGGCTTCGGTAGCCCGCTCTCCCGTGAGCCAGAAATTCAGATAATCGTGAGGCAGTAACAGGCTGTCGATACGGTGGTACGCATTGGGGTGATGCTCGCGCAGCCAAGCCACCTTGGAGGCGGTATAACCGGTTTGCAGCACCAGCCCCAGTTTTTCCAGGCAGCCCGCTTCACCGCCCAGGCGGGCAACCAAACCGGCATTTTGGGCGCTGGTTTCGGTATCGCACCACAGCTTAGCGGGGTAGACCGGCGCACCATCGGCATCGAGCGCCACCATTCCATGCTGCTGACCGGAAACACCGATGCCGCGAACTTGGCTGGCCGAAACCCCGGCTTTATCGAGCGCCGCAAAGAACGCCCCTTTCAGCGCCGCCAGCCACTCAGAAGGCGCCTGCTCACGGCGGCCATTTTCAGCTTCATCCAAGCGATGGGCACGGCTTGCTTCGGCGAGGATCATCCCCCGCTCGATGTCGACCACCACCACCTTGGTGCTTTGAGTACCGCAATCTACCCCGATATACATCACAACGTTCCTTTGGATGCCGCCAGACCCTCTAGCGTAGCGCGTGCGCCACGTTCGTGCAGTGATTTGAGTACGCTCAAGTAGGCCGCCACAAAGCGGGTGTCGTCGGCCAAGTCACCAAACAGCTCGCGATTTTCGATAAACGCGGTGGGTCGCGTGCGATTCTCAGCCGCAATGGCCATTAGCGGGGCTTTCAAACGGTCGACGATCTCGATCGGCTCCCCCTGCTCGTCCACGCCCTCTGCATAGCGCGCCCAGCTGGCCACGACCGCCGCGCTGCGCTCGATCTCACCGCCCTGGGCCAACTGATGGCGAATCACCGGGACGAGCCACTTCGGAATCCTATCCGAACTCTCGGCGCAGAGCCGTGCCAGGGTATCCTTGATTTGCGGGTTGGCAAACCGCTCGATCAGCGTTAAGCGGTAAGTTTCGAGATCGACCCCCGGCACCGGCGCCAGGGTGGGGGTGCCCTCTTCACGCATATAGCCCAAGAGAAAATCCACGAACAGCGGGTCCTGGCACACCTCGTGGGCGTAGCGATACCCGGCTAAATAACCAAAATAGGTCAGCGCCTGGTGGCTGGCGTTGAGCAGGCGCAGCTTCATCAGTTCGTAGGGTTCGACATCCTCGACGACCTGGACACCGACCTTATCGAACGCCGGACGGCCCAAGGGGAAGTGATCTTCGAGCACCCACTGGGTGAACGGTTCGCATACCACCGGCCAGGCGTCTTCGACCCCAAAGCGCTGGCTGAGCTCATCGATATCCGTCGGGGAAGTCACCGGCGTAATGCGATCCACCATAGCATTGGGGAACGCCACCTCGGCTTCCAGCCAGGCGCCTAACTCGGCGTCCCGCGCGTGGGCATAGGCGCCGAACATACGCTTGGCCACGTCGCCGTTCCCTTGAATATTATCGCAAGACATGACGGTAAAGGGGGCAATGCCGCGTGCCCGGCGGCGGGCCAGCGCTTCCACCACTAGCCCGAAGCTGGTGGTCGGCTGGGTGGGGTTGGCCAAGTCGGCACGCACCTGAGGGTTATCCAGGTCGAATTCGCCGCTCACCGGATGAAAATTGTAGCCGCCTTCAGTGACCGTCAGCGAAACGATGCGGATCGCCGGATCGGCCATCTGTTCGATGACGGCCTCGGTGTCTTCCGGTGCAAACAGGTAATTCACCATGCTGCCAATGACCCGCGGCTCGTACTGGCCGTCAGGGTGTTTCACCACCAGGGTGTAAAGGTGGTCCTGCGCCGCCAAGGCCTGCTGCATGCGTTTGTCGCCAGGCATCACGCCCACGCCAACGATGCCCCAATCCAGCGCCTCGCCCTGGTTCATCAGCGCATCCAGGTACATGGCTTGGTGGGCACGGTGAAAGCCGCCCACCCCAATGTGCACGATGCCTGGCGTTAGCGCGTTACGGTCATAGTGAGGCACGGCAACATCGGGGGTCAGATTGCCCAGGTTGTGATGGTTAAGTCGGGTCATGGGTGCTCTCCAGCCAAGGCCACCTTGGCACGATGGGAATAATAAAAGTGACGTAAAGGGGTCAGCGCCAGCGCTGGTCGGGCGGCAAGCAGCAGCGTTTTACCAATTGCGCGTTGAGCATGTCTTTATGGTGGGTACGCTCGAGCGCCCCGGCGCGATCCTGGCCCATTTCGAGCCATCGCCTGATCAGCCGATCCACCAGCACGACATTGTCGACTTCCAGAAACAGGGTCCAATCGAATAGCGGACGCAGTTCACGCCAGGGCGAGCGATCAAGCAGCAGGTAGTTGCCTTCGACGATGACAATGCGCTGTTCCAGGCCAATCACCCGCCCACCTGCGCGGGCCAAATCCAGCGGGCGATCGAACACCGGCACCGCCACTGGCTGGTCGGCTTGGCGGATACGTTCAAGGTCGCAGCGCAGCCCTTCTACATCGAAGGTGTGGGGCGCGCCTTTGAGCGGCACTTGCTGTTCACCCAGGACAGCATTATCGAAGTGATAACCGTCCATGGGCACCAGTCCGGCCTGCCCCGGCAGGCGCTGATTGATCGCGTCACAGAGCTGGGCGCTCCGGTAGGATTTACCCGCGCCCGGCGGGCCTGCCAACGCCACTAAATAACGCGAGGCGCCTTCGGCGGCGCGAATAAGTTGTTCGGCTAACGTATCAAGATCAGGCGACATGGCGACCTCAGCTCATCCAATTCCCGCCGTCGACATTAAGGGTCTGTGCCACCACGTAGTCGCTATCCTGGCTGGCCAAAAATACCGCCGCGCCCGTGTGGTCCTCCGGCAACCCCATACGTCCGAACGGTACCGCCTCACCTACCAGGCGTTTCTTTTCGCCGAGGGGACGATTCTCAAAACGGGCAAAAAGCGCATCGACCTCTTCCCACATTGGCGTATCGACCACGCCCGGGGCGATGCCGTTGACGTTGATACCGTGTTTAATGAGATCCAACCCGCAGGATTGGGTCAGGCTTATCACGGCGGCTTTACTAGCGCAGTAAACACTGACTAACGCCTCGCCGCGGCGCCCCGCCTGTGAGGCCATATTGATAATCTTGCCGCCCTGGCCACGGGCGACCATCGAGCGGGCAACGCTCTGCAGCGTAAAGAACATGCCCTTGGTATTGACCGCGAACTGTTTATCGAAGCTCGCCGTTGTCACCTCGAGCACCGGCGCCATATCGAACACCGCAGCGTTATTGACCAGGATATCGATGCCGCCGAAGCGCTGCGTCACCGCGTCGATCATGGCGTCGATCGAGCCTTGATCGCAGACATCCAGCGCCACGCCCATCACCTGCTCGGCGCGCCCGTGCTGCTGCAATGTCGCCACGGCCTCATCGATGGCGCCCGGGTCGATATCGGCCACCACGACGCTGGCACCTTCTGACAAGTAACGCTGGGCAATGGCCAAGCCGATACCCCGGGCGCCACCGGTGATCACTGCGATTTTGTGGGTTAGTTTCATGATCGCGCTCTCCTTAGGGCGTCGCGCTATTGGCACTGGATTGCCACTCATCCACCAAGGCTTCCAAGCCATGCATGTGTTCTAGAATCCGCCAGGCGCCCGCCTGGGTAAGTCGCGCTGGCTGCTCAGCATCCACATGGCTGGCACCCACAAACCCTATGACGCACATCCCCGCAGCATGGGCGGCCGTCACCCCGGCAACGCTGTCTTCCACGACCAGGCAGTCGCGCGGCACTTGGCCTAACTGAGACGCTGCCAACCGATAGAGCGCGGGGTCAGGCTTGGGATGAGTCACCTGGTCTGCCGTGAAAATAGGCACTTCACCAAAGGCTTCTGCCAAGCGAGTGCTCGCCAGCGACGCCAGCACACGACTGCGCCGACTGTTCGAGACCACCGCTTTTTCCAGCGTAATGCCACGTACGGCCTTATCGGCCCCGTCGATGGCTTTCAGCTCCCGCGCCAAGCGAGCCTCGATGGCGGTATCCACCTGCTCGGTCGCATCCAGCGGCAATGCGTGGGCGCTTAGCGCTTCGAGATGACGCAGAATATCCGCCGTGGTCATCCCTAGGGCTTGGCCTAGCGCTTGATCAATATTCAAGTCGGGCAACCAACGGGAGAGGTACGCCACCAAGGTGTCTTCCGCAATGGCTTCGCTATCGACCAGCACGCCATCGCAGTCAAAGATGAGCGTCCTCATGCAGGCTCCTCGGCAGGCGAGCCGGGCGCGCGGTTATCCTGGCGAGTTAGCCCCGCCAACGGATGCTGCTGCAGGCTTGGCAGGGCTAGGCCGTCCGCATCGAATAAATGCGCGCGTTCAGGGGCAAAGCCGAAGTGCACGGTGTCGTTTACCCGGTAAGCCACGTCGCCATCGGCCATGATGGTGATCAACTCATTGTCCATTTGAACGTAGAGCGAGGTTTGGCCACCCAGGCGTTCCAGCACTTTGATTTGGCCACTCAACGGCCCTTGATCGTCCAGTATCAAGTGCTCCGGGCGAACGCCCAGCTCGAGCGTTGCGTTGGCACCAAGGCGTTGCCCTTCAACCGGTACGCTACGCTCACCGCCACCCGGCAGGCGGATCGTCACGCCTTCAGGCGACACGCTGGCCAGCGTCACGGGGAGAAAGTTCATTTTGGGGGAGCCAATAAACCCTGCCACGAAACGATTGCGTGGGTGGTGATAGAGCGCCATGGGTGACCCCACCTGCTCGACCACACCGTCATGAAGGACGACAATTTTATCCGCCATGGTCATCGCTTCGATCTGGTCGTGGGTCACGTAGATCATGGTGGCGTCCAGCTCATCATGAAGACGCGCCAATTCGATGCGCATCTGCACACGCAGCGCGGCATCCAGGTTGGAGAGCGGCTCGTCAAAAAGGAAGATGCTGGGGTTACGCACAATCGCACGGCCAATCGCTACCCGCTGGCGTTGACCGCCGGAAAGCGCTTTAGGTTTGCGGTCTAACAGTGGCTCCAGCTGCAGAATTTTGGCAGCTTCCAATACCTTGGCGCGGCGCTCCTCTTTCGACACCCCGGCCAGGCGCATACTGAAGCCCATGTTGCCCTCGACCGTCATATGCGGGTAAAGCGCGTAGCTCTGAAACACCATTGCCAGGCCGCGATCGGCGGGCCCAACGTCGTTAATCCGCTGACCATCGATCAAAATATCGCCATCCGACGCGCTTTCCAGCCCGGCGATCATGCGCATTAGGGTCGATTTACCGCAACCGGAGGGGCCAACGAAGACCACGAATTCGCGGTCATTCACTTCAAGGTCGATGCCCTTGATCACCTCGGTGTCGCCAAAACGCTTGGTAATATTGTGCAGTTGTAGTGTTGCCATGAGGAAGATCCTTTACTTGACGGCGCCAAAGGTCAGGCCACGTACCATTTGTTTTTGCGTCATCCAACCGAGTATCAAAATGGGCGCAATGGCCATGGTGGAAGCGGCAGAGAGCTTGGCCCAGAACAGCCCCTCAGGGCTCGAGAATGAGGCGATGTAAGCCGTTAACGGCGCGGCATTCGAGGTGGTCAGGTTGAGACTCCAGAACGCCTCGTTCCAACTCAGGATGACCGAAAGCAAGCCTGTCGAGGCGATGCCTGGCAGCGTTAGCGGCAGCAGCAGATAGAGCACTTCCTGCAGGGTCGAGGCACCGTCCATGCGGCCTGCTTCGAGGATGTCCTTGGGCATATCCTTGAAGAAGGTATAAAGCATCCACACCACGATCGGCAGGTTCATCAGCGTATAGACGATGATCAACCCCGTGCGGGTATCCAGCAGCCCGACATCACGAAAAATCAGGTAAATCGGCACCAGCACACCGACCGAAGGCAGCATTTTGGTGGAAAGCATCCACAGCAGCGTGCCTTTGGTGCGCTTGGTCGGCAAAAAGGCCATGGCATAAGCCGCGGGTATCGCAATCAGCAGCGCCAGTAAGGTGGAGCCAAACGCCACCGCGACACTGTTGAGAGCAAAGCGTGCATAGCCAGAGCGCGCCTGCACCTCTTGGTAGCTCTCAAGGGTGGGCGAAAAAATCAGCGAAGGATCGGCAATGGCTGCCGTTTCTGTTTTGAAACCGGTCAGAATCATCCAAAAAATCGGAAAGAAAATGACCACCGCCACCGACCAGCCCACTACCGTTAGCAAGAGACGCTTGCTTTGCGCTGACCGCCACCCCGATACCGAACGTGGCGCCGCCGTTTTGGAACTTACTGTTGTCATCGAATTACTCCCAATTGCCGGTCTAGTCTTCCAGATTTTTGGCCACCATACGGACCAGGAAGATCGCCACGATATTCGCCAGGATGATCGCAATCACCCCACCGGCAGACGCCACGCCTACGTCAAAATCCAGCAGCGCACGGATGTAAATCAGATAGGCCAAGTTCGTCGTCGCTAAACCAGGGCCACCCGACGTCGTCACAAAAATCTCGGCAAAGATAGTCAGCAGGAAGATCATTTCAATCATGATCACCACGCTGATCGCGCGCTTTAAGTGCGGCAGGGTAATAAAGAAGAAAATCGCCACTGGCCCGGCACCATCCATACGCGCCGCTTCGACTTGGTCTTCGTCCAGCGACTGCATTGCGGTGAGTAGAATCAGCAGCGCAAAAGGCAGCCACTGCCACGCAACGATGATCACGATCGAGGTAAGCGGAAGCGCCGAAAACCAATCAAGCGCCGGCAGGCCAATGGACTCAGCCAACCACGCCAACACCCCGTTGGAGGGGTGCATCATCATATTCTTCCACACCAGTGCACTCACGGTGGGCATGACAAAGAACGGTGAAATGGCCAGTACCCGGGCGATACCACGCCCTGCAAACTCCTGCTGGAACAGCACGGCCAGCAAGGTACCACCCACGACCGTAATCACCAGCACCCAGCCGACCAGCAGCAGCGTGTTGCCCATGGCTGCCCACAGGGCTGGATCGGTGAGTAAGTATTGGTAGTTCTCCACCCCAGCAAAGCCGGTCATGCCGGGCATTAGCAGGTTGTAGTATTGAAAAGAAAACCATAGCGTCATGCCTAACGGCACAATCATCCAAAGCAGCAGCAATATCACTGCGGGCGCTTGAAGCGAAAGCGTTCTCAGCCCGCCGACGGTACGGCCGGAAGCACGGGGTTTAGTCATGGGAATACCTGCGGAAAACTGACTTGCTATAAAACATCGATAAAAACGCCCGCCGTTGCCATTACTGGCTAAGTGAAACGGCAGGCGTTCGTTACTTTTTACCTTTCGATGTAGCCAGCCCGTTGCATCGTACGTTCAGTGGCGCGCTGAGCGTTGTCTAGCGCCTGCTCGACCGTCGTGTCACCCGTTAAGGCAGCAGCAATGGTTTGGCCCACTTGCGTACCAATTGACTGGAACTCGGGGATGTTGACCGTTTGTACGCCAACGTAGGGGTTTGGCTCGAGCGTTGAGTCGTTGGGGTCAGTCTCTTGAATGGCCTTCAGCACGAAATCAGCAAAAGGGGCCGCTTCGGTGTACTGCTCGTTCGCGTAAGTCGACTCACGCGTGCCGGGAGGAACGCTGGTCCAGCCTTCGGTTTCACCCACAAGCTCGATGTACTCTTGCGAGGTCGCCCACGTAATAAATTCACGCGCGGCATCCTGTTTTTCAGAAGAGGCCGGAATCGCGAGCGCCCAGGACCACAACCAATGCGAGCCTTTCGGTGTTTCGGCGATAGGCGCTGGGGCAAAGCCTAAGCGGTCCGCCACCTCGGATTCCTTGGGATCGTAAAGCTTGCCCGCCGCTGAAGTGGCGTCTACCCACATGGCGCAGTTGCCGCGTGCGAACAGGGCAAGGTTTTCGTTAAAGCCGTTGGAGCTAGCCCCTGGCGGGCCATAATCATTGAGCAGGTCGACATAGAACTGGACAGCGTTCGTCCATTGCTCAGAGTTAAGCTCTGGATTCCACTCCTCATCGAACCAGCGCCCACCGTAGGTGTTCACGAGCGTGGTAATGAAGGCCATGTTCTCGCCCCAGCCCGGCTTGCCGCGCAGGCAGATGCCCGCCAGCCCTTCTTCGCTGCCGTGCAGTTCGCCTGCCCACTCGCGCACTTCTTCCCAGGTGGGCTGCTCGGTCATCTCGATACCCGCTTTATCGAACAGATCCTGGCGGTAGTACATCATCGAGCTTTCGGCGTAAAACGGCAGTGCATGGAGGGTGCCATCCAGGCTCAAGCCATCGCGCACAGATGCCAGCAGGTCGTCTTCGTTGTAATCCTCGGGCAGGTCTTCCAACGGAGAAAGCCAACCACGCTCTGCCCAGATGGGCACTTCATAAGTCCCGATCGTCATCACGTCAAATTGGCCACCGCCGGTGGCAATATCGGTCGTCATGCGTTGACGCAGCACGTTTTCCTCGAGCACGACCCAATCCAGGGTAATGTCGGGGTGCGCTTCTTCAAAAGCCTCGGTCAGGCTCTGCATGATCACCATGTCGTTATTGTTAACCGTCGCCACGGTGATTTCGGTTTGCGCCTGGGCTTGGCTAGATAGGGCAATGGCAGCCGCTAGCGCGGTGACGGGCAAGTGACGTGCGAGTCGCATAAAGCACTCCTATGGGCATGTATTGGCATTGTTGTTGCCTTGATCTCATTGATCATCAACCGAACAAATGATCGTACGTTAGCCAAAAAAAAGCAAAGCCGATCAGCTTAGACTTTACGCTAACGTATCACCCTTCGCGCATGTTGCAGCGCACACGTTAAGCCCCTATAACGCCTCGACAATTTGCCGAGCAGCCACTTCATCGGTCACCAGCCCTTTTAGCCAACCGCCGCGCAACGCGGCATGTATCGCCGGGGCTTTCTCTCTGCCCCCCGCGATTGCCACCATGTGGTGCTTGCCAAAGCGCTCCAGGGGCAGGCTGGTGACCCGCCGGGTAATGGAGCAATCGATCACTTCCCCGTCGCGGTTTAGCGGCCAGCCAAGCAACTCGCCTACCGCGGCCAGGCCCAGCAGCTCATCCAGCTCACCTTCGCTGATAAAATGATCCTGGAACAGAGTCGCCTGGCGGTCGATACGCCCAACGCCAATGAAGGCGGCCTCGGACTCGCGCGCCACATCGGCAATTTTTTTAAATAGACGCTGGGTCAGCATCGCCTCTTTCTCGGCCAGGGTCTCCGCCACTACCGGCGCGGGCAGCAAAAAGCGCTCACCACCGGTTTTATCCGCCATTACCATCACCGCATCGTAACGGTTAGCCGAGCCGTCGCGGGCCACATTCCCCACCAACGATACAAAGCGGTGCTGGGGCCTTTCGACACGGCTAAGCGCCTCTACCGCCGCACGCACCGAGCGGCCGGTACCCAATGAAAGCGTCAATGGCTCGCTGCGCTCGACCAGCTGTGCCACCCGCTCGGCAGCAGCCACGGCCAAATAGGACGCGGCGCTTTCGGCGGCGTGGTTATCGGCCGGCACCACGTCGCAGTAGGCCAACCCAAAGTGATCGCGCAGCGCGCTGCCCAGCGCCATGCAGTGAGAGATAGGGTGGTCAATGTGCACTTTCACCAACCCCTCTTGGCGAGCCAGGGCTAATAAGCGCTGCACACCGGGCCGCGAAACGCCCAACTGGCTGGCGATCTCATCCTGGGTCATTCCCCCCACGTAAGACATCCACGCGGCGCGGGCCGCCTGATCCAGCTTTACCTCAAATTTATCCATACGATGGCTCACTAAACGGGTACCAAACCATCATCATACAAAGCCAAGCCCGCGACCAGTAGTCGTCTATCCGCTAACATAGGGGTAGTCCAGCGTTTGAAGATGAACCGATGGCAGGGAGACCTAGCATGTACAAACTGGCTTTTTTTGTTCCCGTTGAAGATGCCGACAGCGTTAAGCAAGCCGTGTTCGAGGCAGGCGCTGGGCGCATAGGGGTGTATGAAAATGTCTGTTTTCAAACACGCGGCACCGGGCAGTTTCGCCCGATGGAAGGTGCCAACCCCCATATCGGTTCGGTTGGCAGCCTGGAACAGGTGGAAGAGTACAAAGTTGAAATGGTGTGCGACGAAGCGCATGTTCACGGTGCCATTGCCGCTTTAAAACTTGCCCACCCCTATGAAGAAGTCGCTTATGATGTGTGGCTATTAGCCGATCTATAGCGAGTCGAGCCCTTAGTCCTGAAGCTAACGTTCAGACTCAGGCACTGCCAAAATAGCGTTCCCGATCCTCAGGCGTCACCATGCTGATATGCAGCGGAAACTCATTGTGGGGACGATCAGCGTAAAAGTGTTTGAGCGTGCGCTCAATGGTGGTGAAGGCGAGTTCGTCCCAAGGGATTTCGTGCTCTTCAAACAGCGCTACTTCCAGGCTTTCCGGCCCGGCACTGAAACCACCGACCAGCTCAGCACGAAAAATCATATACACCTGATTGATATGCGGTAAGTCAATCAAGGTGTAAAGATTGGCCAGTTCGACCTCGGCGCAGGCCTCTTCACGCGTCTCTCTGGCGGCGGCCTGCTGGGTGGATTCAGCGTTTTCCATATAGCCTGCTGGCAGTGTCCAGTACCCTTTGCGTGGTGAGATGGCCCGCTTACAAAGCAATACCTTGCTGCCACTCACCGGCAAGGTGCCGGCCACAATGCGCGGGTTCTGGTAATGAATCGTACCGCAGGCATCGCACAGGTAGCGCGGGCGGTCATCGCCTTCAGGGAGAGCAAAACGTACCTTATCACCACAGTGGCTACAAAAGTTCATCGCGTATTCTCAACGGCTAGTGAATAGAAGCCTCGACGCGCTTGACGTCAATGACCGCTGCTGGGTAAAAGAGAACAAAGTGATTGGATGCCCTATGTTAGAGAAACTGCGCAACCAGCTGCAACAGCTGACGCCTCAACGCTTGGATCATGTGGTCATGCCCGAGGCGGCGGTACTGATGCCGATTGTCGAGCGACCGGCCCCTACCCTACTGTTTACCCGCCGAGCTAGCCACTTGAGCACTCATAGCGGTCAAGTGGCGTTTCCCGGTGGCAAGCGCGAGCCCTTCGATGCCGACCTGTATGCCACGGCGCTGCGTGAAGCAGAGGAAGAGATTGCCCTCGACCCCGCGCTGGTGCAACCGTTAGGGCGGCTTTCGGACGTTATTTCGCTGCACGGCATTCGCGTTACCCCATGGGTCGGTATCATTCCGCCTGATCTACCGCTGGTGGCCGACCCCGGGGAGCTAGACGCTATTTTTGAAGTCCCGCTCAGCCATTTTTTAGATGACCACCGTACCCATACCGATGTCATTACGGTCGACGGCGTGGCGCACTACGTGCCCAGCTACCATGTCGACGGCCATGTCATCTGGGGGCTTTCAGCGATGATGCTGGTCGAGCTATTGGCCGAAGGCTTTGGTATGCCCATTGATTTGCATCAGCGCCCCCTGGGGCCGCTGCGCCACTATCCCGAACGTACCACGCGCCTTTCTACTTCCGCGACGAGAGATTCTCGCCCAGCCCCCTCGAGACCCAAACAATGACCCCCAGTGTTGCCCCCTTCACGCCAGCGCTTCAGCCAGCGACGCAGATAGCCCTTGTCGATGCGCTGGTTGAGCAAGGCTGGTACGTTGGCCGTGAGGTGATCGACCTTGAACTGTGTGCCGCACTGAATCAGGAACTGCTGCATCGAGCGGCTTACCAAGGCTTGGACGAAGCGGGCATTGGCCGAGGCCAGCAGCATCTGCTGCGTAAGGATATTCGCGGTGACGCGATCCACTGGCTCGATCGCGAGAGTGCTGCCCAACGGCGTTATTTGGACGCCATGCGCGAATTACAGCAGGCCCTTAATCATGCGCTGTTTTTAGGCCTGTTCGAGTATGAGGCACACTTCGCCCACTACCCGCCGGGAGCCTTTTACCAGCGCCATCTGGATAGCTTTCGCGGTCGCGCCAACCGGGTTATCTCCACGGTGGGTTATTTAACCCCCGACTGGCCAGCCGATGGTGGCGGCGAAATGGTGATCTACCACCCTGACGACCCCAGCCAAGAGGTCGCCCGCGTCATACCGGAAGCAGGCACCTTCGCCTGCTTTCTGTCAGAAACCATTCCCCATGAGGTGCTGCCGACACGCTGCCCGCGCACAAGTATTGCGGGCTGGTTTCGGCGTAACGCCTCGCTGGGCGGTGTACTCGATCCCGCGCGTTAACACTCGAAGGCGTAGTCAGGTTAACGGTACGATTTGTCCATTGGCCCGTTCCAACACTTCACGCACCTGCTCGTAATCCGCGCTATTGGGGCCACCCTCGTGGTGCTCAATAATGCCGACCACATCCAGCAGTGTGTCCATGCCATAAGCCGTTTCATCCGTGGCGGTAAAGGCCTGAACATGGCCTTGCCCGTCGCCATTCCAGCCTACTTTGATCGGCGAATCGATGATATTGACCTGAGTACCTACCGGTACGCGCCAGAATACCGACTCGATATCTTCCGGATGCATGCGGATACAGCCACGGCTAGCACGCATACCAATACCATCCGGCTGGTTAGTGCCATGAATGAGATAACCGGGGATATCCAGCAAAATAGCGAACTGCCCCAACGGGTTATCGGCACCGGGAGGCACCACCGCTGGTGCGGGGTCGCCACGTTCGGCGGCTTCGCGGCGAATGGACTCAGGCGGGTACCAGGCAGGGTTTTCAAGCCGCATGGTGGTTTCGGTAATGCCCAACGGAGTGTTGTAGGCATCTCGCCCAATCCCAATGGGGTACGTCTCCACCCGCGGCGTTTCGCCTTCTTCTACGTCGGGATAGTAGTACAGGCGAAGCTCTGCCACATTGATGACAATCCCCGTGCGAGCTTCGTCAGGCAAAATAAACTGCCCTGGGATCGTCACCTCGGTACCTTCCCCCGGCACCCAAAGGCTGGTGTCAGGATTGGCCATACGAATTTCTTCGTAGCCGACATTGTGTGCCCGGGCAATATCCATCAGCGTATCTTCTTCGCTGGCGGTAACGGTATACACCTCCCCCACCATATTGCCTTGTTCTGGAAGCGGGAAATGACCTTTCGGTAGTTCACTGCTATCAGCGACGGCCGTCGATGCTAATAGCCATGCGCCCAGCGCGACACTGCTTACGCAGAGCTGCTTGATACGCCGCAATGGGTGCAAGGGGTGATACAGGGGAATCATCGTCAGGGTGTCTCAGATCGGAAGAGCGTCGTGTAGGGAAAGAGTGTAGATCTCGGTGGT
>OJIL01000087.1_pt1 | contig 16148 bp, 10 predicted proteins | sample 1595731 | NCBI WGS metagenome assembly OJIL01 (sample SAMN05416787, study PRJEB24817) | seawater metagenome | isolation source: Sea water | place: Canada:Atlantic | collected 2013-11
ACGAGATGAGATTCGTGACTGGAGTTCAGACGTGTGCTCTTCCGATCTTTATAAGGCAGTAGTGTGCCGCTAGATTAGAAGATCGACTCGGCGGTGCCTGAACCCTGTGAGCCACTGGCTTCTTCCAGCTCGCGGCTGATGCGGCGCTGCTGGTAATCCGGCAAGTGATCCTGATGGAACAGCTCTGTGATACCGCCCGTCTGACCGTTGGCTAAGCGCTGACCAGTGTCTGGATCAACCTGGGCGGTCACGATGGTCGCAGGGCGTTCGGGCACAGCACTCGGCGTACCTTCCAGGGCATCACCCATGAACTCTATCCAAATGGGGAGCGCGGCCTGCGCCCCATATTCAGAAATGGTTTCGTTACTGTCCTTACCCACCCAAACCGTGGTCACCAAGTTGCTGTTGAAGCCAGCAAACCAGGCATCGCGCTGGCTATTGGTCGTGCCGGTCTTACCCACGATATCGTCTCGGTTAAGGCTTAGCGCGCCACGGCCAGTGCCTGACGTGATAACGTCACGCAGCATATCGCGCAGAATGTAAACCGCTGCCGGGTCCGCTACGCGTTTGGCGATGGGGTATTCACGCCCATCGATTTCTACCGTCTCTTGATCCTCGGCACAGCTTGGGCAAGCGACCTGCGGGGTGGCTTCATCGATGATCTCGTTATCGTCGTCACGGGTGACGCGCTCGATGAACCAGGGCGATACCTGGAAGCCGCCATTGGCCAATACCGCATAGGCATTGGTCATCTCCATCGGCGTCAGGCTTGCGCTGCCCAGTGCCAATGCCAAGCCGTGTGGCAAGCGACCAGGCGCAAAGCCAAAGCCTTCCAGGTAGTCGATCGTATGATCAAGCCCCATAGTCTGCAGCACGCGAATGGTCACCAAGTTGCGCGAACGCGCTAGTGCCGGGCGTAAGCGCATGGGGCCCTGGAAGTCGCGGCTAGAGTTGACCGGCCGCCACAACGAGTTGCTGCCATCGTCGAGTACCACGGGAGCGTCATTGACGACGCTGGCGGCGGTCATTTCGCCATCTTCAAGCGCCGCTAAGTAGATAAACGGCTTGAAGATCGAGCCCGACTGACGCTGTGCCTGTACCGCACGGTTGAACTTGCTGGCGTTAAAATCAAAGCCGCCCTGAAGGGCCAAAATAGCGCCTGTCCGCGGATCCTGAGCCACCAGCGAGCCTTCCGCATCCGGTAGTTGCGAGAGACGCAGCGAGTCGTCTTCATTTTCAATCACGCGAACCATATCGCCGCGCACCGCAATGTCTTCCGCTGAGCTGGGTTCGGCGCCGCGACTGCGCGGGCTAAGGTAAGGGCGAGCCCAGTTCAACCCTTCCCAGGCAATGGTCTTGAGGCCATCGCTGCGGGTAAGCACCTGCAATTCGCGGCCGCTGCTTTCCACCACGATAGCAGGCTGCAGAATGCCGTAATTGGGCGTGCGCTCAAGCACCTGTACCCAGTTACTCACATCACCTTCGATCCCCTCAACCTCCGTTTGGCTGCGTTGGGCGGCCTGGCGCGCGGTTTGACGAATTTCGGGAGATTCGGAAAGCTCCTCTTCCAGGCCTTGGGTCGCAGTTTGCTCCTGTGCTTCAACGAGGCTGGCGGCAATGTCGCTCTGTTCCGGCCCGCGCCACCCGTGACGCAGGTCATAGTCCGTTAACCCATTGGCGAGCGCTTGGCGTGCAAAGGGCTGCAGCTCACTGTCGATGGTAGTGTAGATACGGTAGCCGCCGGTGTAAGCGTCGTCGCCAAACCGCTCTACGGCATACTGGCGCGCCATTTCAGAGACATAGGCCGCTTCCACTTCCGCTTGGGTAAAGTGACGGCGCGCGGTGACAGGGTCCTGAACCGACACTTGGTAAGTCTCGTCGTCGATGTATCCCAGCTCGCGCATGCGGAACAGGATCCAGTTGCGACGAATCAGAGAACGTTCGGAGTTAGCCAGCGGGTTGAAGGCTGAAGGCGCCTTGGGCAGACCGGCAATCATGGCCGTTTGGGCCAGGTTCAGTTCCGCAAGCGGCTTGTCGTAATAGGTTTCAGCCGCGGCGGCGATGCCGTAAGCGCGGTTGCCCAAGAAAATCTTATTGACGTAAAGCTCGAAGATTTCCTCTTTATCGAGTACCTGCTCCATTTGCAGGGCCAGCAGAATCTCGCGGATTTTACGCGTAAAGGTCTGATCCAGCGTCAGCATGTAGTTACGCGCGACCTGCATGGTGATGGTCGAACCACCGGATTGGATCGTGCCGCCACTCTGCACGAGCTCTACGGCGGCCCTGGCCAAGCCGCGTGGGTCGACGCCTGCGTGGTCGAAATAGCTGGCATCCTCGGCGGCGATTAAGGCATTGATCATATCCTGGGGGATTTCATCAAAGTTGATCGCCATGCGACGCTCTTCGCCAAACTCACCGATCAATTTACCGTCCTGGGTAAAAATGCGCAGCGGCGTATGCAGTTCGAAGTCCTGCAGTTGGCGAACGTCGGGAAGTCCCGGGGCAAAGTAAATGGCGGCACCAACCACGGCTAACGCGGTGGCACCGACCAGCGATACCATCAGGAAAAAGAGCGACACGATAAGGGTTCGAAGAAACGTCATGTAAAAAGAGCACCCTGGGAGAGTAAAAAGATCGGCATCTAAACGGCCGTATCATGCAATTGGCTGCCATTATAGGAACCTGAGGCGGCGGCCACCAGTGTTGATATGCCGTAAGTTGGTTCAGGTGTGACTTAGCTAAAAATCATGTAACCTCAGACGACATTCGAAAAACGGGCGACAAGCAGGTGGAGTCAGACCCAACATGCGCTTTCTAAAATCTGGTAAGGGGTTGATTGGCGTCGATATTACCTCGGCGACCGTCAAGCTGCTTGAGCTAAAACAGTGCCACGATAATTACCAAGTGGAAAGCTACGCGGTAAGGCCATTGCGCGAAGGCGCCGTGGTCGAGCGTCGTATTCGTGACATTGACGATGTGGCCAGTGTCCTCAGCCGTGCCGTCGAACATGCCAAACCCTCCACCCGCAAAGCCGCGGTAGCCGTGCCTGCCAGTGCCGCGATCACTAAAACGCTAACGTTTCCCATTGGGCTGAGTGAAGAGGAAATCGAAGAGCGCATCGTGGCCGAATCTGACCGTCATATTCCCTTTCCGTTCAACGAGGTGGCCTTCGACTTCGAGTGCCTGGGCCCCGCCCCCTTCGACGACGGCCAGCAGCAGGTAGTGCTGGTGGCCTGCCGTCAGCAGGACATCACGCAGCTCACCGAGACGTTAGAGCGCGCTGGCTTGGAACCGGCGGCGGTGGATGTGGAAACCTTTGCCATGGAGCGTTCGCTGGCCGAATTGCGCCGCCAGTTGAAAGTGGATAATGACCCGACCGCCTGCGTTGGCCTGGTGGACATTGGCGCCAATATGAACGCTTTTCACGTCGTCCGTGGTGGCCATATCGTTTATACCCGCGATACGGTCTTTGGGGGGCGCCAGTTGACCGACGCGATTCGCGAACGTTACGAGTTGAGTATGGAAGAGGCGGGCTTTGCTAAAAAACGTGGCGGTCTGCCTGACGACTATCATGAACGCGTGCTTAATCCCTTTCTGGAAACCGTGGTGCAACAGGTAGGGCGCTCATTGCAGCTTTACTACACGGCCGGTCGGCAGCAGGAGGTGCAGCACATTGTGCTGGCAGGCGGATCGAGCGTTATTCCTGGGCTTGCCGAACGCATTGCGGAAGACAGCGGTATGGCGGTGACCATTGCCAATCCTTTTCAGCGCATGCGGGTCAACAAGCGTTTGAACCTTCAGGCATTGACCAATGATGCCCCGGCGATGCTCACCGCAGGTGGCCTGGCGATGCGGGTGAGTCGATGAGTATGAACATCAATCTACTGCCCTGGCGGGAAGCGCAGCGTGAGCGCAGAACTCGAAAGTTCTATGTTGCTGTGGCCGGTATGCTGGTCGTTGGCGTAGCGCTGGGCCTGCTGATCTCCCATTTTTATCAGCTTAAGCTCGCGGCTCAGCAGCAGCGTAATGCCTATGTGAGTGATCACATCGAGCGTCTGAATAGTGAAATCGAAGGGGTGTCTCGCTACACCAGCGATGCCGAACGCCTGGGCGAACAGATTGCTGTGTTTCAGGCGTTACAGAGCGAACAGGCGGACACCGTGCAACTGTTGAATGATATCGCCAACAGCGTGGCGAATGGGGTGGTTTATCAGCGCTTATCGAAAAACGGTGAGCGTGTCAGCGTCACTGCGGTAGCCGGTAGCGAGCGCCAGGTCTCTGAACAGTTGCGCCGTATTGCCGCGCTGCCTGGGTTAGGGGTTCCTTCGCTGTCGGCGGTGGAGAGCGAGCAGGACGGAACAGGGCGCGTATTTCGTTTTGACGTTGAGCAGACCACGCCTGCACCGGCGCAAGACAATGCTCAAGCGCTGCCAGCACAAGGCGGGCAAGAGGAGAGGGCGCCATGAGCCTGAGTCGCGAGCAGTGGGCCACCGAATGGCAGCGTCTGCGCGAGGTTGATTGGCGCGATTTAGACGTCAAGGAAGCCGGTAGATGGCCATTGCTGTTAAAAGCCCTGAGCGGTTGCTTGGCCCTGCTGGTCGCCCTGAGCGTCATGCTGTGGTTTGTCGTGAGTGAACAGCGGGAAGCCTTGATGGCGGCGCAGCGCGAAGAGGTCAGGCTGTTGAGTGAGTACCGCAGCAAAGCGTCTGAAGCCGCCTTCTTGCCGGAAATGCGTGAGCAGTTAGCTACCCTCGAGGGGCAAATGGCGCGTTTGCGCAGGATGCTACCCACCGATGCGGAAATTCCGTCATTGCTCGATAGCATCAGCGATGCCGCCGTCGATAACCGGCTCTCTATTGAAACGATTCGGCTACGGCCAACGCTCACGCAAACCCACTACGTCGAACAGCCGTTGGATATCCTGGTACGCGGCGACTACCACCAGCTGGCCCGCTTCAGCGCCGATATCGCCTCGCTACCGCGGATGGTGACGCAGCACGACTTTACCTTGGAGCCTGTAGAAGGGCGCGGAGAGACGCTACGCCTTTCGTTACTGGCGCGCACGTATCGCTATCTAACGCCAGGCGAACAGCCCCCCTCTGATGAGGCGGAGCCGCTATGATGATTGTTAGGGCTGTGATCCGCAGCGTGATGACCTACGCGGCAAAACGCATAGGGGCGCTAGCCGGTGTGGTGCTGCTGGCGGGGTGTGCCGACGCCGATTTAGCGCAGCTTGAGGACACCCTAGCCGACATCCGCCGGTCGCCGGGCGGTCAACCGCCGGTGGTCACGGTGACGCTGCCCGAGAACCGTCGCTTGGCTTATTTATACAGCGAAGAGCGCAGCCCCTTCTTACCCCCCGACGAAGTGGTTCAAGGGGGCATGAGTCGTAGCGAAGGCGCTCTGGCACCCGACCAGCAGCGTACGCGAGAACCGCTGGAAAGGTTTTCTCTGCAGGAACTGCGTTTGGTCGGTACGATGCGTATGGCGGGTCGGCAAGTCGCGATGATTGCCTCCCCGGATGGCAATGTGACCAGTGTGAAAGAGGGGAACTATATGGGCACTGACTATGGCCGCATTGCCCAGATAAGCGCTCAAGAAATTCGTGTTACCGAGCGTGTCTTCACCCAGCGGGAAGGTTGGCAAGAGCGGCAGGTGTCGCTTGCTATCAATGAAAACAACGAGTAAGCGGATATTAGCTCATGGCAGTAACAGCTTGGCGAATCACTTTTTTCATGGCCATGGCCGCCCTACTTTCACTGTTGCCTTTATTGGCAGCAGCGTCGGTGCTGACCGATATTGACGTTCAGCCCGCCGACAGCGGTGGCGTCAACGTTGATCTTCGCTTTACCGGCGGTGTGCCCGAATTGCGCAGCTACCGCTTGGATGCCCCGCCGCGGGTCTCGCTGGATTTGGTCGGCGCCCAAAGTGGGCTTTCCAGTCGGCGAATGGACATTGCCCGCCACGGCATCGAACAAATCACCGCCCTGGAAGGCAATGGCCGCACGCGCCTGGTCGTCAGTCTCGCTGAGCCACAGACATTCACCTCGCGCGTAATGGACGATCGCCTACGCCTTACCTTTGTATCAGACGCGGCGCCTGCCTCAGCAGCGCCCCCAGTCCCTTCCGCCAGTATCTCTTCAGCAAATGCTCCTGCCGCCAGCGTCCCGTCCACGGGGCTTGAAACCGATGAAGGGCCGCAGGTTGAAAATATTGATTTCCGTCGCGGTGCCGACGGCGCCGGTCGTTTAATGGTCACCTTTGACCGCGAAGGGGTCGAGGCAAACGTGCGAGAAGGCGGCCCCGACCAAGTGCTGGTTGATCTGCGCGATGTGGCGATCCCTGACTCGCTTAACCAAGTGTACGATGTCACCGATTTTGCGACGCCTATTACCCGAATTACGCCCCGCGCTAATCAGGGGAGCACTCAACTGGCGATTGCTACCCAGGGCGCTTATGCAATGATTTCCTCGCAAAGTGGTCGCACGTTAACGGTGGAAGTGCAGCCAGCCAGCCAGGAATCAGAGCCCTCCCAAGCGACGGGAGAGCGTTTTAACGGCGAGCGCCTGAGCCTTAATTTTCAAGACATCGAGGTGCGTTCGGTGCTGGCGACCCTGGCCGAATTTACCGGGTTGAACCTGGTCGCCAGTGATAGCGTCACGGGGCGTGTGACGCTCAATTTGAACGATGTCCCCTGGGACCAAGCGCTTGAGTTAATACTGCAAAGCCAGGGACTGTCGAGCCGGGAGCAGGGCAATGTGATTGTGGTGGCCCCCGCCAGCGAACTGGCCGATTTAGAGCGTCAGGAGCTGGAGGCACGCAATCAGCGTGAAACCCTTTCACCGCTAGTGACTGAGTTCATCGAGATCAAGTACGCCCGCGCTGAAGATTTGGCCCAGCTGCTGCGCGGCGGTGAAGGCGATGGTTTTGGCCTGCTTACCGAGCGTGGGCGTGTCAGTATTGATAACCGCACCAATACGTTGCTGGTACAGGATACGTCTGATCAGGTGCGCGATATCGTGCGCACCATCGACCGCCTGGATGTCGCTGTTCGCCAGGTACAGATAGAAGCGCGTATTGTCATCGCTCGCGACACTGCTTCACGTGAGCTGGGCATCAATTGGGGAATGTCGAGCACACGGGGCTTTCAAGAGGGCGATGATGGCACCTTCTCGCGACGCGATATCAATCCCAATGGCATCAACCGTGCCCAAGGCGGTTTGGCTGTAGATCTAGGCGCCGCGACCGGGCCGGGTACCGGCTTTAGCTTTGGCTATTTATCTGGCGATATCTTGCTGGATCTTGAGCTGCGTGCCTTGGAGAGCGAGGGGAAGAGCCAGACGATTTCCCAGCCCCGGATCATTACTGCCAACCAGCGCACCGCTCGCATTAGCCAGGGCGAAGAGCGCGCTTTCCAGAGTGTGGATGGTAACGATAATCCGGACACGGAGTTCAAAGAAGCCGAGCTTTCGCTGGAAGTAACCCCGCAGATCACCCCAGACAACCGCATTATCATGGACCTGGTGATCAAGAATGACAGCTTCCGTGAATCGGAATTCGGTGGCGAGCCGCCGATCGATACCAACCAGATCGAGACCCAGGTATTGGTGGATAACGGCCAAACGGTGGTGTTAGGCGGTATTTTAACCACCGAAGAGCTGCGGCAAATCGCCAAAACTCCCTTGCTGGGCGATATTCCTTTGCTGGGTCGACTGTTTCGCTATACCGAAGAGAGCAATGAGAAGGTAGAGTTGTTAGTCTTTATTACTCCACGACTTCTAGACGATGGCTTAACGGTTCGCTGATGCAGGATTTACCCAACTTATTTCTCATAGGCCCGATGGGGGCTGGCAAAAGCACCATTGGTCGCCTCTTGGCGGCGGAGCTTTCGCGTCAATTTTATGACAGTGACCACGCCATTCAAAACCGCTGCGGGGCGGATATTCCGTGGATCTTCGATGTGGAGGGCGAGCAGGGCTTTCGGCAGCGCGAAATCCATATGATCGATGAGTTGACCCGACTCTCTTCGGTGGTGGTGGCCACTGGCGGTGGGGCGGTGCTGCGCGAGGAGAATCGCCGTGCTCTGCGCGAGCGTGGCACGGTGGTGTATCTTTTGACCACCGTCGACCAGCAGCTAAAGCGCACCGCGAAAGACCGTAATCGGCCACTGCTGCAATGCGCTAACCGCGAACAGGTACTCAACGACATGTTTGCCCAGCGTGACCCGCTCTATCGGGCGACATCGGACATTGCCGTGCGCACCGACCGGCGCAGCCCGCGGGCCGTGGTCAATGAAATTCTGCGACGGGTGCACCGGCTAGTAGATCCCCTGGAGCCCACATCGCCGCCGCATTCGTCGGGCACGTATAATCATAAGGTATCGCAATGACCTCGCCAGCCAGCGCGCAACGCACCCTTAACGTTGCTTTAGACGAGCGTAGTTACCCGATTCATATTGGCACCGGGCTGCTTGGAAAAGCCGATACGTTGGCCCCTTACCTGGCGGGCCAGCAGGTCATGGTGGTCACTAACGAGACGATCGCGCCGCTCTATCTGGAAATGCTCTGCGCTAGCCTGCCAGCGCATTTAGAGGTGCGCACGGTCGTGCTCCCCGATGGCGAGCAGTACAAAACCATTGAGCAGGTCAGTCGGATTTGGGACGCGTTACTTGAAGCTGGTTTTAACCGCCGCTGCACGCTGATCGCTCTGGGCGGCGGTGTCATCGGCGATATGGTCGGTTATGCCGCTGCTTCCTATCAGCGCGGGGTGGCGTTTATCCAAGTGCCGACCACACTGCTTTCCCAGGTGGATTCGTCGGTAGGCGGCAAAACCGGCGTTAACCATCCGCTGGGTAAAAATATGATTGGCGCTTTCTGGCAGCCCAAAGCCGTGCTGGTGGATATCGACACACTGAAGAGCCTGCCGCGTCGTGAGCTGTCCGCGGGGCTTGCTGAAGTGGTTAAGTACGGATTCATCCGCGACGAAGCCTTCTTAAGCTGGCTGGAAGCCAATATGGCTGCACTGCTGAATGTGGTGCCTGAGGTAGTCGCCGAGGCCATTGCGCGCAGTTGCCAGATCAAAGCCGACATTGTCGCCGAAGATGAAACCGAGCAGGGCGTGCGTGCGCTGCTCAACTTGGGCCACACCTTTGGCCACGCCATTGAAGCACACCAGGGCTACGGCAATTGGCTGCACGGCGAAGCCGTAGGGGCAGGCATGGCCATGGCGGCCACGCTCTCAAACCGGCTGGGGTGGATCGATGACACAGCGCTAACACGCAGTCTGGCCGTTATTGAAAGCGCTGGGCTGCCGTTAGCGGCACCTGCCAATATGTCCAGCGATGACTTTTTAGCCCGTATGCGCCTGGATAAGAAAAATATCGATACCCGGCTACGTTTGGTGCTGCTTAACGCCTTAGGGGATGCCTGCGTTAGCGATGCCACGCCCGTTGAGGTTCTCCGCACGCTGCTGGATAGCTATCCACGCCGCTAAGTGATCAAAACAAGCCTGCCCGTAGACGCATTTCCCCCGCTCAGATAGTGAAAGCCTGCGATGAGTGCCGCTCCACCAGATGGAGTGGCTTTCTCGGGTGGGGGTTAATCGTCATGGCCCTTTTTTTAGCCTACATACAGAACGCTGTTTTTTTATAATCCGTATGCCTTATGCGCTATCGGCATGGGTGATTTGCCATCCATTAGACTAAAGTCTAATGGAAAATAAAGCGCCTGATTGTTTCGTTTCGTTTCGTTACAAGTGTTTGAAGTGTATGTGTTTTTTTCTTGAATGGTAAGGCAAATACAGGATTTGAAAAGAGTTTCTCTAACGTTATAAGCGCTAGGCGATTGCGCTAGGTGGGCGCCAATCGCTATGCTGACCGGCCATTTTCTTGCGGCAGCGACGGTGGGAAATACCCCATTCTGGGCAGGTTATAAGCACTATAAAAAAAGCAAAGCCGGCCTTTATACCATAAGAACGCTGCTAAAAAAATACGCTGACTAGTAGAGGCACGCCCATGAATAGAGGTCTTCACCAGCCTGGCGAGTTTCGCGATAACTGTGGTTTTGGCCTGATTGCCCATATGGAAGGCCAGGCTAGCCACGATTTGCTGAAAACTGCCATTGAATCCCTGACCTGCATGACCCACCGGGGCGGTATTGCTGCCGATGGAAAAACCGGTGACGGTTGTGGCTTGCTGCTTAAAATGCCCACCTCTTTTATGCAGGCGGTGGCCAAAGAGGCGTTCGAAGCCGAGTTAGGCGACCGGTTTGCCGTGGGCGTCGTGTTCCTACCCGATGACGATGCGCGTGAAGCTAAGGCTCGCGATACCTTGACCCACGAGCTTGAAGCGCGTGGCCTCAACGTGTTGGGCTGGCGCGATGTGCCGACTGATTCCAGCGTTTGTGGCCCCATGGCCCTCGATTGCCTGCCGCGTATCCGCCAGCTGTTTGTGAAGCCGGGCTTGGGTGAGCACTTCGATGTTGATCTGTTTATGGCCCGTCGCCGTGCCGAACAGGCGCTGCGTGGCGAAGAAGATTTCTACGTGGCCTCGCTCTCGTCAGAAGTCATCTCCTACAAAGGCTTGATGATGCCGGAAGACTTACCGGCGTTTTACAAAGACCTGAACGATCCGCGTTTGGAAACCGCCATTTGCGTTTTCCACCAGCGCTTCTCTACCAATACCGCGCCGCGCTGGCCGCTGGCGCAGCCGTTTCGTCTGTTGGCCCACAATGGTGAGATCAACACCATCGAGGCCAACCGCGGTTGGGCAAACTCGCGCAAAGCCAACTTCGTTAACGAGCGTCTGCCGGATATCGCCGAGCTGGATGAGATCGTCAACACCACCGGCTCTGACTCCTCCAGCATGGATAACATGTTGGAAGTGCTGCTGACCGGTGGCATGGAGCTGCACCGTGCGGTACGCATGATGGTGCCGCCAGCGTGGCAGAACGTCGAAACTATGGATGCCGAACTGCGCGCGTTCTATGAGTACAACTCCATGCACATGGAGCCGTGGGACGGCCCGGCGGGCGTGGTAATGACCGACGGTCGCCAAGCGGTGTGTATGCTGGACCGTAACGGCCTGCGCCCGGCGCGCTGGGTGATCACCAAAAACGGCTACATCACCCTGGCCTCTGAAACGGGCACTTACGGCTACAAGCCGGAAGATGTCGTGGCGAAAGGTCGGGTTGGCCCGGGCCAAATGCTGGCCGTGGATACCCAGACCGGTGAAGTGCTGCATACCGATGATATCGATCAGCGGTTAAAGTCCGCCTACCCCTATAAGCGGTGGTTGAAGCAGGAAGCCAGCTATTTAGAGTCGGCGCTGACCGAGCTGGCGCGTTTTCAAACCATGGATACCGACGCGCTCAACGTGCAGCAGAAGCTGTTCCAGGTAAGCTTTGAAGAGCGTGATCAGGTGCTGCGCCCGCTGGCAGAAAGCGGCCAGGAAGCGGTGGGCTCCATGGGCGATGATACGCCGATGGCGGTGCTCTCCAGCCGTCCGCGTCTACTTACCGACTTCTTCCGGCAGAAGTTTGCCCAGGTTACCAATCCGCCGATCGACCCGCTGCGCGAAGCGATCGTCATGTCGTTGGAAACCTGCTGTGGCGCCGAGCTGAACGTCTTTAAAGCGACGCCCGAGCACGCGCATCGGTTGATTTTGACCACCCCGGTGTTGTCGCCGCGCAAATTTACCGCGCTGGTGAGCCAGGATGACCCGGCCTTTGCCAGCTATACGCTGTCGCTGGGCTACGACCCTGAGCAGCAGAGCCTGCACCAGGCGCTCAAGGCGCTATGTGAAGAGGCTGAAGCGCAAGTACGTGCCGGTAAGGTTATCTTGGTGCTCACTGATGCAGAGCTTGCGAAAGGCCTGATCCCTATTCAGGCCGCCCTGGCCGTGGGTGCCGTGCACTCTCATTTAGGCCGTTTGGCACTCCGCCCCAACGCCAATATCGTGGTGGAAACCGGCTACGCCCGGGATGCACATCAGATGGCGGTGCTGTTTGGCGTGGGCGCGACGGCGGTTTATCCGTGGCTCGCCTACCAAGTGATGGCGGATATGCACCGCACGGGCGAGCTGACCGGTAACCCGGCTGATGGCCGCGAAAACTACCGTAAAGGCCTGCAAAAAGGCTTGTTCAAGATCCTATCGAAAATGGGTATCTCGACGCTGGCCTCCTACCGCGGCTCGATGTTGTTCGAGGCGGTGGGCTTGGCGGACGAAGTCATGGATCTGTGCTTTGTCGGTATGGCGTCGCGGATTCAGGGCGCCGGTTTTGCCGAGCTGCAGATGCAGCAGGCGCTGCTGGCGAAAGATGCCTGGATTCCGCGTAAAGGGATTTCCCAAGGTGGCATGTTCAAGTATGTGCATGGCCACGAGTACCACGCTTACAACCCTGATGTCGTGATGACCCTGCAGGCGGCCGTGCAAGAAGGCAGCTACGTCAAGTGGAAGAAATTTGCGCAGCTGGTCAACGAACGTCCGGTCGCTACCATTCGCGACTTGCTCAAGCTCAAGCCTGCGGAAACGCCGATTGCGCTGGACGAAGTCGAACCCGTTGAAGACCTGCTGCCACGCTTTGACAGTGCGGGTATGTCGCTAGGCGCGCTCTCACCTGAAGCCCATGAAGCGCTGGCCCAGGCCATGAACGAAGCGGGTGGTCGCTCCAACTCCGGTGAAGGCGGCGAAGACCCGGAACGCTACGGCACCATCCGTAGCTCTAAGATCAAGCAGATCGCCTCCGGTCGCTTTGGCGTCACCCCGGCGTACTTGGTCAATGCCGAAGTATTGCAGATCAAGGTCGCCCAGGGCGCCAAGCCCGGCGAGGGTGGTCAGCTACCCGGTGGTAAAGTGAATCAGCTGATTGCCCGGCTGCGCTATGCAGTACCCGGCGTTACGCTGATTTCACCGCCACCGCACCACGATATTTACTCTATCGAGGATTTGGCCCAGCTGATTTTCGACCTCAAACAGGTCAACCCTGAGGCCCAGGTGTCGGTGAAGCTGGTGTCTGAGCCGGGTATCGGCACGATTGCTACCGGTGTGGCCAAGGCCTATGCGGATTTGATTACTGTCTCTGGTTACGACGGCGGCACGGCGGCCAGCCCGCTGACCTCGATCAAACACGCCGGTTCTCCTTGGGAATTGGGCTTGCCTGAAGTGCACCAAGCGCTGCGTATCAACGGCCTGCGCGACAAGATTCGCCTCCAGACCGATGGCGGCCTAAAAACCGGCTTGGATGTGGTGAAAGCCGCGATTCTGGGTGCAGAGAGCTTTGGCTTCGGCACCGCGCCGATGGTAGCGCTGGGCTGTAAGTACCTGCGTATCTGTCACCTTAACAACTGCGCCACCGGTGTCGCGACCCAGGACGACTTCCTGCGCGGCGAGCACTTCCGTGGCACGGTGGATATGGTCAAAAACTACTTCCGCTTCATCGCCGAAGAAGTGCGCGAACTGATGGCCATGCTGGGTGTGCGTCAACTGACCGACTTGATCGGCCGTACCGATCTGCTCGAAGTGCTGGAAGGCAATACCGCTTCTCAGCGCAAGCTCGATCTAATGCCACTGCTGGCTAACGATTTCGTGCCTGCCGATGCGCCGCAGTTCTGCAAGGTTAGCCGTAATGTGCCTCACGATCCCGGTGCCAAGAACCAGGAGGTGCTGGCAGCGCTGAAAGATGCCATCGAAAACCGCTCGGGTGGTGAATTTGATTTCACCATTACCAACTGCGACCGCAGTGTGGCGGCGCTAACGTCGGGCGCGATCGCCAAGCGCTATGGTGAAGAAGGCCTGGAAGATGCACCGATCACCGCCCGCTTTACCGGCGTGGCGGGCCAGAGCTTTGGGGTGTGGAATGCCCGCGGCCTAAATCTCTACCTGGAAGGCGACGCCAACGATTACGTCGGTAAGGGCATGAACGGCGGTAGCATCGTGATTGTGCCGCCCAAGGTCAGCCAGTTTGAGAGCCACAAAACGGCCATTATTGGCAATACCTGCCTTTACGGTGCAACGGGCGGTACTTTGTTTGCCGCCGGTACCGCGGGCGAGCGCTTTGGGGTGCGTAACTCCGGCGCTTCAGCGGTTATCGAAGGTGCTGGCGACCACTGCTGTGAATACATGACCGGCGGTTTGGTCTGTGTACTTGGTGAAACCGGCGTTAACTTCGGCGCCGGTATGACCGGTGGGTTTGCCTATGTGTTGGATGAAGAGCGTACCTTCGTGGATAAATACAACCACGAGCTGGTAGAGATTCATCGCGTCAACACAGAGGCCATGGAGGCGTATCGTCGTCACCTGCGTGAAATGATCGAAGCCTACGTGGCCGCGACGGGTTCCGCGCGTGGGGCGGCTATTTTGGAAGACTTCAGCGACTATGCGCGCCACTTCTGGCTGGTGAAGCCAAAAGCGGCCAGCCTAGGTAGTTTGCTGGATCAGTCTCGGCGTCAGCCGCAATAACTCGCTTATGCCCCTCACGCTGACAGGAGAGAGATCATGGCTAACCGTTTAAATAACGATTTTCAGTTTGTCGATGTGGGTCGTAAGGACCCACAGAAAAAAGATGCCCGCGCCCGTGCCAAAGAGTTCGCGGAAATTTACGAGCCGTTCAAGCCTACTGATGCGGCGAGCCAGGCGCACCGTTGCCTGCATTGCGGTAACCCGTACTGCGAGTGGAAGTGCCCGGTGCATAACTACATCCCCAACTGGCTGCAGTTGGTGGTGGAAGGCAACATCATCGAAGCCGCAGAGCTGTCGCACAAAACCAACTCGCTGCCCGAGGTATGTGGCCGCGTGTGCCCGCAGGATCGTCTGTGTGAGGGCGACTGTACGCTGAATGACGGCTTTGGCGCGGTGACCATCGGTTCGGTGGAGAAGTACATCACCGATACCGCGTTCGCCATGGGTTGGCGCCCGGATATGTCTCACGTGACCTGGACCGACAAGAAGGTCGCTATTATCGGGGCAGGCCCAGCGGGCCTGGGCTGTGCGGATATTCTGGCCCGCAACGGCGTGAAACCGGTAGTGTTCGACAAATACCCGGAAATCGGTGGCCTGCTGACCTTTGGTATTCCCGAGTTCAAGCTTGAAAAGAGCGTGATGGAGCGCCGCCGTGCGGTGTTTGAGGAGATGGGCGTCGAGTTCCGCCTGAATACTGAAATCGGCACCGATATCGAGTTTGAAACCTTGATGCAGGAGTACGACGCGGTATTCCTGGGCATGGGGACTTATAAGTACATGGAAGGCGGTTTCCCTGGCGAAGATCTGCCGGGCGTGTATAAAGCCCTCGATTTCCTGATTGCCAACGTCAATCGTTGCCTGGGTTTTGAAAAAGACCCCAACGACTATATCTCCATGGAATGCAAGCGCGTGGTTGTGCTGGGCGGCGGTGATACGGCGATGGACTGTAACCGTACTTCCATTCGCCAGAACGCCACCAGCGTGACCTGCGCGTACCGTCGTGACGAAGGCAACATGCCGGGGTCACGCCGTGAGGTCTCCAATGCCCGTGAAGAGGGCGTTGAGTTTCTGTTCAACCGTCAGCCGGTGGCGGTCGTTGGTGAAGAGAAGGTCGAAGGCGTGAAGGTAGTGCGCACGCGCTTGGGTGAGCCAGATGAGAATGGCCGTCAACGCCCCGAAGTGGTGCCCGGCTCTGAAGAGATCATCGCGGCGGATGCCGTGGTCATCGCCTTCGGCTTCCAGGCCAGCCCCGCGCCGTGGTTCGATAGCTCTAATATCCAAGTCGACGAACGCGACCGCGTTACTGCCCCGGAGCACGGCCAGTACGCTTTCCAAACCAGCAACGAAAAAATCTTTGCCGGTGGCGACATGGTGCGCGGCTCTGATTTGGTGGTCACGGCAATTTACGAAGGCCGCCAGGCAGCTGAAGGTATTCTGGATTACTTAGGCGTGTAAAACGCTGCCTTTATAGGCTTCATGTCATCGCGAGCGAAGCGTAACGATCTGGGTTGGATTGCCGCGTCGCTGCGCTCCTCGCAATGACAGGGCGCGATGCTTCAGCTAAATGTCACCGGAGCGAAGCGTGGCGATCTGGGGTTGGATTGCCGCGTCGCTGCGCTCCTCGCAATGACAGGGCGCGATGCTTCAGCTAAATGTCACCGGAGCGAAGCGTGGCGATCTGGGGTTGGATTGC
>OJIL01000094.1_pt1 | contig 15487 bp, 10 predicted proteins | sample 1595731 | NCBI WGS metagenome assembly OJIL01 (sample SAMN05416787, study PRJEB24817) | seawater metagenome | isolation source: Sea water | place: Canada:Atlantic | collected 2013-11
CATCTGGGCATGGCGCCGGACAATGCGTCGAGACATCGCCTTCTTGTCCCATGACCGGCCCCAACGGGTCTGGGAAGTCCACGTTGCTCCGCTGCATTGCGACGGCACTACGTCCCCACCACGGTGCGGCTCGCCTAGACGGCAAGGACATCTGGGCATGGCGCCGGACAATGCGTCGAGACATCGCCTTCTTGTCCCATGACTCCAGGCTGTACGAAGACTTGTCCGCCAAGGACAACCTTCAGAGCTGGGCCCGTCTGGGAGGCTACTCAGCGAACGTTGATGCGCTCATTGAACGCGTTGGACTAGACCCAAAGCGAGACGACCCCGTTCGAATGTTCTCCGCGGGCATGCGCCGGCGTCTCGCACTGTCCATTGCCTTGATGAAGCAGCCCAAGCTGCTGCTACTGGACGAGCCCTTCGCCGCCCTCGATCCCCAGGGTCGGGCTCTCGTCATCGACGTCATTCGTGAAATCTGCGCGACCAACGCTGTCGTGCTTATGGCTACGCATCACCCTGAAGAAGCGGCCGCGGCATGTGATCAGCATGTACGCCTCGAGTCCGGACGTCAGGTGGTTGCCTAATGGACGGGCTCTTCACACTCATCGTGAGCTATCTGCGGCAGCTGGCGCGGCAGTCGGTACACGTCTACCGCAAGGACATGTTGGTGGAGTGGCGGTCTCCGAGCCGGTTCCTCGGCGTGCTCTTCTTCGCCTTTGCGCTGATCTTCATGGTCGCTTTCGCCAGCAACACCACCGACGTCATGCGCCGCCAGGCCGGTGGCTCCATCTGGATTGGTCTGCTGCTGGCGTCCACACGTTCCCTCGACCAGAGCTTCGCCGCAGAGATGGAACACGGTGCGCTTGAAGGCCAGGTCTTGTGGCCCGTCGCGCCGCCAGCCATCTTCTTCGGAAAGGCGTTCGCGAACGCCAGCATTCTGTTCGTGGTCGGGTTGGTCCTGACCCCCTTCGCCCTGGCGTTGTTCGATGTCACCCCGCGTGGCTCGCTGCTGGAACTGGGCGCATTCTTGTTCTTCGGAAGCACCGCTCTTGCGGCACCCGGCACTCTACTGACCGCCATCACCAGCCAGGCTCGCGGCTCTAGTGTGCTTCTGCCGCTGCTGATGTTTCCGCTCGTCGTGCCCATCTTGATGGCTGCCGCCAAGGGAACGAGCCTTGTTCTGTTGCCAGATGTCATGGATCAAAGCACGGCGTGGCTAGTGGCGCTTATAGTCTTCAACGTCATCCACTGGCCCCTGTCCGCCTTGCTGTTCGGACCCGTGGTCGAAGGAGGAACGCATTGAAAAGTTTTAAATGGGAAAACGCGGTCGGTGTCTTCGCGCTCCTGCTCTTCGCGGTCGCCCAATACATGGCACTCTTCACCGCTCCTGCTGAGCGCCACATGTCCGAAGTGGTGCGCATCCTCTTCGTTCACGTCCCAGCGGCGTGGATTGCATTGGTCACCTTTACCCTTGCTTTCATCGGAGCCACCGGCTTCCTCATCACCGGACGTCGTGGACTGGACTGGTTCGTTGAAGCCAGCACAGAAGTCGGCGTAGTGATGACAACACTGCTCATCACGCTCGGCTCGCTGTTCGCGAAGCCCACGTGGAATGTGTGGTGGGTCTGGGAACCACGCCTGACATCCACAGCCACCATGCTCCTGTCATTCGTGGGCATCTTGGTTCTGCGAAGCACCGTTCGAGACGCTGATCGTCGTGCCGTCTTCTCGGCTGCCGCCACCATCTTGTCCTTCGTCAACGTCCCAATCGTGTACTTCTCGGTTCGTTGGTGGGTAACGGTCCACCAGATCCAGAGCTCACCGGCCACTGTTGACCCAGACATGGTGTTCGTCTTGCGGGCAAACGCGTTTGCCTTCTTGTTCATCGCCATCTGGATGATTGCGAAGCGCTGGCGCATCGCGAAGATGCGGGGTCTAGCCGAGACAGCCCCCCCGCTTCCCCCGGAGGTAACGGCATGAACGGCATCATTGAAGGGCAGACCATCTTCGTGGTCGCCGCATACGTTGTGACGTGGCTGACGCTCGGCGGTTACGCTGCATCTCTTCTCATTCGTGGGAACAAGCGCCCCCCGGAGGACTCATGAGCGATTCCAACAAGGTCCGCGTCGGATTGGCCGGCCCCATCATCCTCGTCGTGTGCATCGCACTCGTGGGCGGTGCGCTGTACTTCCTCCAGTCCGGCATGGGTGGCCTGTCCGAGAACCTCGTCTACTACATGTCCCCAAGCCAGCTGATGGAGTTGGGTGACGAGTCGGATGACGCGACCGTGCGCCTAGGCGGACAGGTCGAGGTCGGCACCGTGGACTTTGACGTAGACGCCAACCTGCTCACCTTCGTTGTGACAGACGGCATCGCAGAGGTCACCGTGACCTGCGCCGGCGCGCCACCGCAGATGTTCCGCGAGGGCATTGGCGTTGTGGTCGAAGGACAACTCCAAGAGGACGGCGTCTTCCATACGGACCGCGTCATCGTCAAGCACAGCAACGAGTACGAGGCCCCCGTAGAGGGCGAGCGTGCGAGCGACGTCTACCAGACACTGGTGATGGAGGAGAGTTGATCTCCACAATTTTTGCGGACCTACACATCCTAGGTCCCATGGGCCGCGGTCTTGTACTGCTGGCCCTTCTGTTTTCTAGCGTTGGCTTTGGTGCCGGCCTTGCAGGTGGCTTCCTCAAGAGTGCGGAAGCTACGCGCATTGCACGGTGGTGTGCGCTTGCGTTCGCCGCCACGGCCATCTGGGCCAACTTCGTCATGATTGGAGCGCTCGTCAGCGACGACTTCTCCGTCGGCTACGTGGCAGAAGTCGGGTCCATCGCGACTCCGCTGTACTTCAAGATTCCGTCTCTGTGGGCATCGCTGTCCGGCTCCATCCTGTTCTGGGCGGGTGTACTCGGCGTCTACGTCGCCCTGTATGCTCGGAAAGCACGCCCGAAACACGCCGAGACCCAGCCATGGACTCTAGCGGCTCTGCTCGCTACGTCCGTCTTCTTCACGGCCCTTGTGGCCTCCGTTGCAGACCCCTTCCATGCGGTATTCCCGGTCCCACTCGACGGTCCCGGTCCGAACCCACTGCTGCAGAACCATTGGTTGATGGCCATTCATCCGCCAATGCTGTACCTCGGCTACGTCGGCATGTCGGTCCCCTTCTCCATGGCCATCGGCAGCTTGTGTGCCGGACGCCTCGAGGCCGGCTGGCTCGCCCCACTGCGTCGCTGGTTGATTGTCCCTTGGCTGTTCCTCACCATTGGCATCATGCTCGGCGGCTGGTGGTCGTACGGCGTGCTCGGCTGGGGCGGCTACTGGGCCTGGGACCCGGTTGAGAATGCCTCTTTCCACCCGTGGCTCACGGCAACTGCCGCACTTCATTCAGCCATGGTGACCGAACGCAAGGGCCTGCTGAAGACATGGACCCTGGTGCTCATCATCACCAGCTTCTTGCTCACACTGTTCGGCACCTTCTTGACCCGCTCGGGCGTGTTCAACTCGGTTCACAGCTTCACGCAGTCCGATATCGGCCCGGTGTTCCTGCTTGCAATCGCAGTCATCTTCGTCGGAACCGTGGTTCTCTTGGCACTGCGAGACCACAAGCTAAAGACCGGTCGCGGATTCGCCAAGCAGGTCGGCGGCATGAAGCTGTTGTCACGGGAAACCAGCATTCTCGCACAGAATCTGCTGTTCACCGTGTTCACAGCAACGGTCCTTTTGGGAACGGTCTTCCCGCTACTGGCCGAAGCTGTCAACGGGGACAAGCTGTCTGTCGGCGCTCCGTACTTTGACCGCATTGCCCTGCCTATCGGCGTCATGCTGGTTGCTCTGATGGGTGTTGGCCCTGCCCTGCCATGGGGCGAAATGAACCCACAGCGCGCCCTGCGCCGCTTTGTGGGCCCCGTCGTTGGTGGTGCCGTGCTCACGTTGGCAGCAGCCATCGGCGGCTTCACCGGGCCAGTGTCGCTCCTCGCCATGTTCGTGTGCGGCTTTGCACTCGTCTCCAACCTCGGCGAGTACGCAACCCCCGTGATGGCGCGCATGCGGGTCAAAAAGGAACGTCTGGACGTTGCTGCACGCCGGGCCTTCATTCGTGGACGTCGTCGGTATGGCGGTCACATCGCCCACCTTGGTATCGTTATTGCGGTGATGGCAATCGCACTGTCCAAGGGCTACCGAACCACAGCAGACCTCACGCTTCGTGAAGGACAAACGGCACAAGTCGAAGGCTACGACATCACCTTCACCGGCGCTGACCTCATTGAGCTGGAGTATATGGAGTCGTTGACTGCGAACTTCGCCGTCACTCGGAACGGCCAGGACTACGGCACCTACTCCCCAGCCATGAACTTCTACCCACGCCAGCGCGAACCCATCGGCTCGCCGGCCGTGCGGTCAACTCCCGCCGAAGACCTGTACCTGTCTCTCGTTCAGGTCCAACCTGACGGCGAGTGGGCGGCCGTTCGCGTTCTCGTCATGCCCGCCGTTTGGTGGTTGTGGGCTACTCTGCCCATCTTTGCGCTGTCAGCCTTGCTCATCCTGTGGCCCGCGAAGAAGCGCAAGACCGCCGCAGAGCTCATGGCAGAGGCAGCGTAGATGGCCACCGGACGCCCCAACTACAAGCTGCTAGTCGGCGGCTTACTTCTTGTCGTTCCGTTCGTCATCTTGCTCGCGGTCAGCTTCGGACGTGACCCGCGGGCCACGCCAGATGCCCTCAACGGCCAGCCAGCGCCTGCTTTTGACCTGATCGACATGGACGGCAATCCGGTCTCGCTCGCAGACTTCCAGGGAAAGCCAGTCGTCATGAACTTCTGGAGCACCTGGTGTGGACCGTGCAAGATCGAGCATCCGCTGCTTCTCGAAGCACCGTCTCACTTCCCAAATGTGGTGTTTCTGGGTGTGGTCTACCAAGATGACGCTGCAAAAGCACGCGTCTACCTGGACAGAGCCGGAAGTGCCTACCCTCACCTCGTCGACCCAGCCGGACGCCTCGCCGTCGACTACGGCGTGACCGGTGTGCCCGAGACCTACTTCATCGATGCTGAAGGCAACATTGCGTACAAGCACAAGGGCGCACTGTCTCCTGGCGTGCTGTACGAACACCTAGGCCAGCCATGAAAACGTTCCTGCTCATGCTCATGCTGTCCACGACGGCGTCCGCCCAAGATGCGCCTCCCACCCGTGCCGCGTTTGAAGACTTGGTCGGCATCGTTGGTGTGGAGCCTGCTGGTACCCCCCCAGCAGATGACGTTGTTGAGGCCATCACTGTCGACATCGCCGAGGAGCTTCGCTGCCCAGTCTGCCAAGGTCTGTCGGTCGCGGACTCCCAGACAGAGACCGCCGTCTCCATGTTCGACCGCATTCGCGAGCTGGTTCGCTTGGGGTACACCGAGCAGCAGATCGACGAGTTCTTCATTGGTCGCTACGGAGAGTGGGTCCTTCTCGCCCCACGAGCCACAGGATTTGCCACGCTATTGTGGGCCCTTCCCGTGTTCATGATTCTCGCTATTCCACTGGTTCTCCTCGGTGTCTCTTCGGCCCGTCGCCAGCCGGAAAAGCCGAAAGACCCCACGCCGCCGGGCCCCGATGACACACCGGTTGACCCGTACCTACAGCGCGTCCTCGCAGACTTGGAGGACTCGTGAACTACGAAGTCTTTGCCGTTCCCGTCGTCATCTTGGTTGCCGGCGCGAGCGTAGGCGCTCTTCTGGCTCTACGAAGCGGTGGTGGAACCTCCGATATTGCTCGGAGTCGTCAGACTGACAACTCCGTTGAATACACTCAGACACTGTCTGCTCTCAAGCAACTCGAGAGTGAGCAACACAAGCTAGATGACGCCACTTACACGGCCCAACGCAAGCTCTTACTCGACCGCGCGGCAGGCGCTCTCCGACGCATTGAGGACCCGAACATGGACTCCGACAATCCCCTCATCCGCGTTCGCGCACACCTCGAAGCACAGCGAGACGCTGTGGGTGATGAAGCGGTAGACGCCGCTCTGGCCGCACTCTCCGGCACCTCAGCCCCGCAACGAGCTGCCGCAGCGGTCTCACCGGCCTGGTTGGGTGCGCTGTACACGCTAGTCGGCGTAGCAATGCTTGGCGGCCTGTACCTCGCCGTCTCTGCGGGTTCGGTAGAGCGGACCGGCAACATGTCCATCACCGGCATTGACCCCAGCAACATGGATGGTCCCCCTCCCCAGGCGCGTCCCCCCGAAGGCCCCGCCTCACCCGGCCCCGTGACCGTTCCACCTGAGGTTATCGAGTTCCAGGCACGTGTCGAAGCCGACCCGAGTGACGTCGAAGCCCGCAACAAGCTCACCGAGTACGCCATCGGTGCCCAAGACCTCGCCGAGGCCATGGCCCAGAATGGTGAGGTCATCCAGATTGACCCCACCAACCAAGATGGCCGCGTCTACCGCGCCTACCTTATGATGAGCATTGGCCGCACCGGCGAAGCCATCGCCATGCTCGAAGAGCTGCTCACCGAGCACCCAGACAACGTCAAAGCCAACATCTACTACGGCCTCATGACGCTGACTGCCGGCGAGCCTGCGAAGTCCATTCCCGCGCTAGAAGCAGCCATTGCCCAGAACCCAGAAGGCGTCGAATTCCTTCAAGAGCGCTTGGCATCTGCACGCGAAATGCTCGCCGGAGGACCGCCGACACAAGACGGCGCACCTGCGGGCGCCATCGCATCCGGCCAGCTTCGCATGGAAGGCGCGCTGTTCAACACGCTCCAGCCCACAGACGTCCTGTTCATCTCGGTGCGAGACCCCTCCGGCGGCCCGCCTCTCGCCGCACAGCGACTCAGTCCCGGTCCCTTCCCGATGGCCTTCTCAATCACTGAAGCCGACCGCATCCGAATGGGCGGAGATCGACCGCTTCCTCCTGTCGTCGACGTGTCATTCCGAGTGGACCGTGACGGAGACGCCATGACCCGTGACCCCGATATGCCCGCTGCGACCATGCGCGGACTACGTGTGGGTAGTGACGAAGTGTTCGTTGAGCTCGCGCTGCCATAGGCCCAGACCTGCGCGTAGAAGATTTTTCAGCTAGGGTGTGCCCGTGCGACTCCGGTCGCGGGAGGCTCTCCGATGACTGACAGCAACACCCCGACACGCCGTGTCCTACTGCTACTCGCCGTTGGCAGCCTAGGATTGCCATCGGCAGCACTCGCCGGATTTGGCAGTGATGTGGCGCCAGGCCTTGGCTTGAACGACAACGCGAACAAGGACGGCGGTCATACGTGGACCGACCTAAACAATGACGGTCGTCCAGACCTGATCATCAATACGGAGACCAGCAACAACGGAACGCGGGTCTGGCTCAACACACCGGGTGGCTTTCAAGCCCAGTCGTACAGCAGCAACTTCTTCGACGGCACTGCAGAGCGGTCCGCGGTCGCCGCCGACATCGACCAAGATGGTTGTGTCGACTTTGCGCGCAACTCGTCGAACAAGCTCGAAGTCTACTTGGGAGACTGTTCAGGCGGATTTTCGCGAGAAATTCGCTACATCACAGACAACGGAGGCTCAGGCCGCCCTGTGCCCGCTCTGGGTCTCGGCTACTTCAACTCCGAGGGCCTGTCTTGGGCGGACATTGACGGCGACGGAGACCTAGACCTGCTGATGGACAACCATCGCGGCATTGTGGTCTTCCAGAATGACCTGATCCCAAGCGGGTCCTTTGGCCTGACCATGCTCTCCGCCGCAGCCACCGGCATGCCCCGCGGTGATGGCCCAGGCAGCACCCCCTTCCGGTCCCCAGAGTCCGACTACATGGCCACCGGTGACATCGACGGCGACGGCGTTGTCGACTTTGTGGCTCGCCGCGAGGATGCGGCAGACGTGTGGCTCAACGATGGCGTGGGTACCGTCAGCTTCGGCATCGCCGGCACTGACACCAACAACGACGGCAGCAATGACACCCCCTTCCAAGATTGGGACGGCCCCAACAACGACAAGGGTGGCAACGCCCTGTGCGACTTTGACAATGACGGCGACCTCGACCTGTTCTACGGCTACGGCGACTACGCCAACAACGTCCTCGACCCCAACACCGTTTACTTGAATGACGGCAACGGCAACTTCTCCACCACCGTCTCCCTCGGCTTGTCAAACTCGGACGATAACAGCCGAAAGAAGGTCGACGGCGTCGCCTGTGGAGACCACGACGCCGACGGTGACTTGGACCTGTACCTGGTTGCAGACGGCCGCGACATCGTCTTCGACAACACCCTCATTGGCGGGTCACTGGGCTTCGTCGAAGACGTCAACGTTATCGACTCCACACGCAATGGCGAGTCCGCGACCTACATCGACTTCGACCGCGATGGTGACCTCGACGTGTTCGTCAACGAAGATGGCGGCAACCGACTTTGGCCAAACGACACCGCCAACGCAGGCGCCTCGTTCGAAGACTACCTACTCATCACCCCCGTCCGCGACTTTGCCGACTGTGATGCGACCCCACTCACCAGCCCAGATGTCGGCGCCAAGGTGAGTCTTGAAGCGATGGTGGGAAGCTACGAGAGCGGTGTCCGCGAATCTGGCACCGGTCGCGGCCACGGCTCGCAGAACACGCAAGAGGTCTACTTCGGCCTTCGCAGCTCTGCCTCTGGACCCAACGGCGGCAACGCCGACTACAGCGTGCATGTCGCCTACTCCGACGGCACCGAGGCCGATGTCTTGGTCAACCCAGGCAACATCGGTGGCTACAACAGCCTTGTCATCAGTGACGCAGACCCAGACGGCGACGGCATTCACACCGAACTGGAGATGGCACACACCGACGCCGCTACAGCTGCTGGAATCGCCAACGCCGACGACATGGACGGCGACGGCTTCCTCAACTGGAACGACCCCGACGCAGATGGCGACGGCATCCTTGACCGCGACGAAGCCCTTCTGAGCTCGCGCTGTGCCAACGACGCCGTTGACACCGATGACGACGGCATCCCCGACTACATCGACCCCGACAACGACGGCGACGGCCTCGATGACATCTTCGAGCAGGACGTCAGCGGTACCGACCCCCTTGATGACGACACAGATGACGACGGCCTCGACGACGGCTTCGAAGTCGAAGGCGCAGACGGCACACTCGGCTCCGGCGACGAGACCAACCCCCTCGACATCGACTCCGATGACGACGGCATCAGCGACTTTGATGAAGTCAACGGCACCGGCCCCCTCGACGTCACCCTTCCGTACGACGCGGACAGCGACAACGATGGCCTGAACGACGGCCTTGAGCAAGGCATCACCAGCGTGGACCCCGGCTTCACCACACCGAGTGGGTACGTCATCGGCGGCACACTCGGCTTCGTCCCAGACGCCGACCCGAACACAACCACCGACCCGAACGACGGCGACTCCGACAACGACGGCCTCGAAGACGGCTTCGAAGACACCAATGGCAACGGCGCTGTCGAGAACACTATCGGCAATACCTTCAGTGTCGGCTCCGGTGAGAGCGACCCGAACGACCTCGACACAGACGACGACAACCTGCCAGACGGCGTCGAAGTCAACATCCACGGCACGCTGCCAACCGACACTGACTCTGACAACGACGGACTGACAGACGAAGAAGAGGTCAACACCACCAACACCAACCCCAACGCAGTCGACACCGACAGCGACGGACTGGCAGACGGTCAAGAGGTCAACCTGTGGAACACCGACCCCAACGACTCGGACTCAGACGACGACTTCCTTCGCGACGACGCCGAAGTGCTCACCTTCAGCACCGACCCCAACGACCCCGACTCCGATGATGACGGCGTCAACGACAACTTTGAGGTCTTGGTCAACTTCACCGACCCACGCGACCCCGACACGGACGGCGACGGCCTCACGGACGGCGAAGAAGCCGGCCCGAACCAACGCACCGACCCCGGCGAGCCGAACGGCCTAGACGCTGACTCCGACGACGACGGCTTGTCAGACGCCGAAGAGGTTCGCGGACCCGACGGTATTATCGGAACCGACGACGACACTGACCCCACCAACCCCGACTCGGACGGCGATGGCGTCAACGACGGAATCGAGCGCGGCGACACGGACAGCGTACCCGGTGGCACCAGCGAGTTCGGGATCGCCTACACCGGCACAGCCGGCCCCTACGTCGGCGACGCTGACGTCAGCTCCATCACCGACCCGAACAACCCGGACAGCGACAGCGACGGCATCTCGGACGGCGACGAGGACCTCAACGGCGACGGCGAGGCCGCCAACACCATCGGCGGAACCGGTGGCCCAGCGGGCTCTGGCGAGACCGACCCGAGCAACGCAGACACCGACGGCGACCGCCTCAACGATGGTGAAGAGCTGCTCACCGGTGCCGACGGCATCCCCGGCAACGGCGACGAGACCAATCCACTGGACACAGACACCGATGACGGCGGCGTGCCCGACGGCGTGGAAGTCCTAGACGTCGACACCGACCCCAACGACCCCGCAGATGACGCCGAAGACAGCGACGGTGACGGCCTCTCAGACCCCGAAGAAGAAGACCTCGGCACGGACCCGAACAACCCCGACACAGACGGCGACGGCCTGCCTGACGGCGCCGAAGTCCTCACCTCGCTCACCGACCCGCGCGACCCAGACACCGACAACGACGGACTCACGGACGGCGAAGAGCTGGGCAGCAACGGCATCCTGGAGGACGGCGAGACCAGCGCTCTCGACTCAGACAGCGATGACGACGGACTCACGGACGGCGAAGAGCTCAACGACAGCCTCACCGATCCGCTCAACCCGGACAGCGATTCCGACACCCTGCTCGACGGCCTCGAAGTTGGCGTCACAGATCCCGTCGCCCCCGGTACCAGCGCCTTCGGCGTTCCATACGCAGGCACCGACGGCGACATCCAGCCCGACCTCGACCCCAACGTCGTCACCGATCCGAACAACATGGACACCGATGGCGACGGCATCCTGGACAATATCGAAGACGTTAACGGAGACGGCGCAGTCGACGGTCAGCTTGGTGACACCGGCACACCAGGCGACGGCGAGACCAGCCCAGCCCTCGCAGACACAGACGGTGACGGCCTAGACGATGACGAAGAGTTCGTTGGCGCCGACGGCATCCCCGACACCGGCGACGAGACCAATCCGAAAGACCGTGACACAGACGACGGCGGCGTTCCTGACGGTGCCGAAGTCTTGGGCATGACGGATCCAAACGACCCATTTGACGACCTCGACACCGACAACGACGGCCTACCCGACCTGGTCGAGACCACCCTCATTGGCAGTGACCCGCTCAACCCCGACACAGACGGTGATGGCCTGAACGACGGCGAGGAAGTCCTGGTCCACGAGACCGACCCACTGCGTCCCGACAGCGACAACGATGATCTGAACGACTTCGAAGAAGTCACCAACACCGACACCGACCCCCTCGACTCTGACAGCGACGACGACGGTCTGACCGATGGCGTAGAAGTCATCGTCACCGGAACCGACCCGAACGACGAAGACAGTGATGACGACGGCCTCGGCGACGGCTTCGAAGTCAACACCACCCAGACCGACCCCCTCGACGACGACAGCGACGACGACGGCCTCGGCGACGGCAACGAAGTCGAGACCATTGGCACCGACCCGAACAGCGCGGACACCGACCAAGACGGCGTGCAAGACGGCACCGAGAGCGGCATCACCTCCCCGGACGGCGACGACACGGACACCGGCGTCTTCACCCCGGATGCCGACCCGAACAGCACCACCGATCCACTGCGCGCTGACACCGACGCCGACGGCCTCGAAGACGGCCAAGAAGACGCAGACGCGGACGGCGAAGTCACAGGCACCGAGACCGACCCCAACGACGCCGACACCGACGACGGTGGCGTGCCCGACGGCCAAGAAGTCATCCTCGATCGTACCGACCCCCTCGACCCAAGCGATGACGGCGTGGTGGACGACACCGACTCGGACGACGACGGCCTGACCGACGACGAAGAAGCCGTCATTGGAACCGACCCGCTCAATCCCGACACCGACGGTGACGGTCTACAAGACGGCGAAGAAGTGCTCGATATCGGCACTGACCCGCTAGACGAAGACACCGACAACGACGGCCTCGATGACGGCGAAGAGGTCAACGACTTCTTCACCGACCCCTTGAGCCGCGACACAGACGGCGACGGCCTGGAAGACGGAAGCGAAGTCAACACCTGGATGACCGACCCGACCAACCCCGACTCAGACCAAGACGGCCTGTCCGACGGTGACGAGACCCGCGTCTTCAGCACCGACCCGAACGACCGTGACACAGACGACGACGGCCTGGAAGATGGCGTGGAAGTCACCGACTTCAACACCGACCCCACCGACGCAGACACCGACGATGACCAGCTCAGCGACGGCGACGAAGTCAACTCTCACAACACCAATCCACTCGACCCCGACACCGACAACGGCGGCGTGCCAGACGGTGTGGAAGTCTTGGTCACCTTCACCGACCCGAACGACCCCACAGACGACGTCATCAGCGAAGACGACGACAACGACGGTCTGACCAACGACGAAGAAACCCTGTACGGAACCGACCCGACCAACCCCGACTCTGACGGCGACGGCCTGACCGACGGCGAAGAAGTGAAGGACATTGGGACCGACCCGAGCCTGTCAGACACCGACGGCGACGGCCTTGATGACGGCGTCGAAGTCACAGACACCATGACCGACCCCACCGACCGTGACAGCGACAACGACGGCTTGGAAGATGGTGAAGAAGTCAACGACACGCTGACGGACCCCAACAACCCAGACACCGATGACGACGGCCTCGAAGACGGTGACGAAGTCAACACCTGGACCACCGACCCCAACGACGCAGACTCGGACGACGATGGCCTCGATGACGGCGAAGAAGTGCTCATCTACGACACCGACCCCCTCGACGAAGACACCGATGATGGCGGCGTGAACGACGGCACAGAAGTCATGAGCGGACTCGATCCACTCGACCCGGCAGACGACTTCAACGACCGCGACAACGACGGCCTGACCGACACCGAAGAGAGCGAGATCGGAACCGACCCGAACGACCCGGACTCGGACGATGACGGCCTGGAGGACGGCCAAGAGGTCAACGACACCTTCACCGACCCCCTCGACGCCGATACGGACGATGACGGACTGACCGATGGTCGCGAGGTCAACGAGACTCAGACCGACCCGAGCGACCCCGACTCGGACGATGACGGACTGACCGACGGTCAAGAAGTCGACGATACGCTCACCGACCCCAACAACCCCGACACAGACGAGGGCGGGGTGGATGATGGTGCAGAAGTCGAAGCCGGTACGGACCCCCTCGACCCAAGCGACGACGACGTCGTCATCGACCCCATCCCTGAAGGAAGCTTCTACGGCGGCTGTGGTGCATGCAACTCGGTCAGCGCAACCCCGCTGGCCGCCTTGTGGCTGCCACTGCTCTTCGCCGCTGTCCTACGCCGTCGCCGCTAGGGGCGATGCACGAGGGGCGGTCGATCCGACGCCGATGCCAGCGTCGCAGCGGCGGCCACGGACAGGAGTCCAGTGGCCGCCTTGCTCCTTGCCCTCAACGCCGCCTCAACCACCCCTCTATCGCGCCCTAAACAGTGAACCAAACTGCCATTCAGGCTCTGTCGGCCACCGCCCAACGAACTTGGCCGCCAATGACACAGGGTCATTGGCGGCCAGCCACTCGAATAGTCATCAGGGGGAATCAGGGGAGGTAGAACATTCGAGGGGCCTTAGACGTTCAACTGAACGGGTTCGTTTGAACAAGAGTGAAGGGCCTTCCAACCCCTCACCCACCAAGTAGACAACTCACACGTCCCCACAAGTCCCCCACTGACGCATCGCGACACCGCGTGACGCCCTCCTACACAGCGACCTACGCCTCCACGTCCCAGATTGCAGGCGCGAGCGCCACAGGCGCACTCCACGGCCGTGCGGCGTCTGACAGCAGCATGGGGCCGGTGCGGAACTGCCCTGCAAACGCCGGTCGAATGACAATGGGAATGCGCAGCACCTCACCGGCACCCAGTGCACGTGTAGTGACCACCACTCGGTGCGCCTCGACCCGAACCTCGCTCAGGCTAGCGCCCACAAGTGCGTTCAGCGCCTCTTCATCCACAGTGGCGCCGGCGGGAAGCCCCTGTTCTACGACAACAGCATGCCCTGAGGGTGCTGAGACATCGATAAACAGCGAGCTGTCACGCCCCACCTCCCATTTAGGCAGGGTGATGTCTACGTCCACGCCGGGCATGGCCTCTACACCGGACCAGGGCACCCAGCTTCGACGCGTCGCCACGTACGACAATCCAGGGACTTCAGGGGACACGCGCAGCTCAATGTCTGCGTCCGACCCCTCTGGCGCGAGGGTCAACAGGGCTGGAACGAGGGGCTGTGACGGGTCCAGTGGTGCTGTCGCCCGAACCTCTCCGTCCACGACCAACGACAGCGTGACCGGCTGGTCGAGAGATGGAAGCGCTCGGACAACCGCATCGAGAGCCATCGCGTCCGCATGTCCAGCACCAAAGCCATTGGCAGCCGAATAGCCACCCATCAGCTCGCCCACCAAGTCACTGGTCTGCTCAGGCTGGTCGAGCTCCAACAGTGCAAGTGTGGTCCACGTGAGCATCTCAGCGCGCGTAGGACGCTGACCCCAGGCGTTGAGCACACCCTCTGGCACCGCCACGGTGGTGGTCTGTTGCGTCTGAATCAACGCATCCATCACCCGCTCTTGCAGTGTGTCGCGAAGGGCGGGCTCCACCACCCCACTCGCCAGCATGACAGCGGCGGTGAAGGCATCTGGCACTTCCCCAGCGAACCGTTCCATGGCCCCAGACGCCCGAAGACGGGCGGTGGATTCGTCATCCGGCAAGGAGCGCGCTGCAACGGCGGTCTGCACCAAGACCTGCTGAAGTGGCGCGCGTCCTTGGCGTGCCCAGGTGCCATCGCCACGCTGATTGTCCACGACGGTCCGCACGAGACGCTCACGAAGACGCTCACCGAGCGTGTGTCCAGACACGTCCGTCATAGCGGTGAGAAGGTCGGCGGCAACACCACCGTCTGGTGCCCTTGAGTGAGACACAACGCGCTGCCAAGCGGACAGCTGAAGCCGACGCAACACATCATCATCGACGGCATGCCCTGTGGCCTCACCCATCTCGGTCAGGTGCGTGGCCAGCGCAAAGCCGTAGGCCGCAGAGGCCGGGTCCACACCCATACTTGCGGCACGGTCCACTTCTGCGGTGAGAACGGACAAGGCCCCCGGAAACACCAAGAACGACACTTCTTCAGTCGCATCATCCGCATTCGCTGGCCCGGCAATCGACACCATGCGGCTGTTCGCCACGATTCCGCCGCGTCGCGTCTGGACCGGTCGGCCGGTTGGCAGCACGGGAACGATACGCTCAGCGGCGAGATCGGAAGAGCACACGTCTGAACTCCAGTCACGAATCTCATCTC
>OJIL01000104.1_pt1 | contig 14753 bp, 24 predicted proteins | sample 1595731 | NCBI WGS metagenome assembly OJIL01 (sample SAMN05416787, study PRJEB24817) | seawater metagenome | isolation source: Sea water | place: Canada:Atlantic | collected 2013-11
TAATCGCTACTGATAGAGGTTGGGTAGTTGAACAAACTGGTGAAGTATTAAAATCAATCAAAGGTTTGGACAAAAGGCTTACAGATTTGTACGGACCAGAGACTGTAGAGGACTCTACGGATAAAGCTGAACAAACTACTGCAGTTGAAGATAAAGACTCTGAGAAGGCATTTGAGGAAGAATTAAACAAGTTAGAAGATGAATCAGTAAAAGAGCCTGTAGAGGACTTTGAGACTGTAGCTGAACAAACTACTGCAGTTGAAGATAAAGACTCTGAAAAAGAAAATCAGAAGCCTGTAGAGACAAAACCAACGCAAAACAAAAACAAATCTGGTCGAGGTAGACCACGCAAAAAATGATTACATTAACACAAGATAATTTCTTCGTGTATGCAGCAAAGTACTATGATAATCCATATTGTTTCGACGAATGCGAATTTCACGAAGATCTTAAAAAAATTAGCACTATAAAAAGAATGATCATGTGGATAGATAGTTCTATGAATGTGAATATACATCTTGTGATTAATAATATCATTTCTTTTTATAACGTATTTGAACATCACGCTGCTTCTACTCTTTTAGAATTTAAGACAGATGAACGGCACCATGAAAGATTAAATTCATTTTTATTTTTTCTTTCAATGCCATTGATTGGAAATAAAGAATACGATCTTATTTTACATAGAAGAATAACGCAGGAATTCAAATGAAATCACTAAAAGAGTTTGTTTTATCACAAATACCTGAAGTTGATATTGGATTAGAAAGTTTATTAGAATCAACGTCAAGTTCAACTTCTACTGTTGGTGTTGATAATCCTGATAGTAAACCTATATTCAAAAAGACAAAAGAATTTGGTGTAGAATGCCTTGAAGTAGATTCAGATACTTATTCTAATTGTATTCAAGGTAAAGTTCCATTTCAACGCTGGAAAAAATATGCTAGTACAGATATTGAAAATGAACTAAAAACCATGTATCATAAATCTAAAAGATTATTGATTAAAGATAATAAAACTGGATCAATGACTTTTATCAAATAATTTATAAATAGTAGTTGACAAATAAATTAAAAGACTATATAATAGTTTTAAACAGAAAAAGGATAGATATTAAATGAAGTCATTTAAAGAATTTATTACTGAATCAATAAATTTTAACGCAAAAGTAGATTATGGTACTGATGAAGAGGCTACTAATAAAGAAATTGATAATGGCAGGTCAACTTGGTTTTTAATCAATAATAAGCCTCACTATGTAGATGTATATAGTGGTGGGTCATTTGTTAAGAAAACTTTATATGTCACGTTTGGGGCTACTCCTGCACGTGGCAAAAATAGAATGAATAAGTATGCATCTGATACAGGGAAAGCCGAGGTTTCTGATGAAATGTTTGATGCCTTGTTCACTATTGTCTTTAGTAAGATTATTAAAAATTCAAAACTTCCATTGCAATTTGGATTTGATAATAACTATTCAAAACAAGCTAAAGCTCTTGATTCAGCCTTACGTAAAAGTGAAAGCAAACTGAAATCATATGGATGGGAATATAAAGGTATAGAAACTAGCGGTTCCCAGTTTCATTTTAATCTAGAAAAATTATAAATGTTTTTAATTAAAAAAGGTCCAGAATATGTTAAGTTTTAAAGAATACGTTAACGAAAAACAATTAGACGAACAGTCTTATGAAATTCCAACGACTAAAGCAAAAGAATTAAAATCTAAATTAGAAAAACTTGGTATGAAAGTATCTAAAGCTGATGAAGAAGGTTTAGTTATTCAAACTTCAGATAAAGGTAAGCTTTCTAAATTTCTAAAAGATAATGGTTGGGATCAAGAAGATATTAAGTCTTTAATTTAATGCTTTAAGTATTGACCAAAAACCCAGATTGGAATATAATTTCTTTCTGGGTTTTTTATTAAAGAGGAAAAACATGACAAAGACTCTTATTAGTTTTATGATTTCAGGTATTGTATTATTTGCGTTATTGACTGGTGGGACAGTAGCAACATTTGCATCAATTTACTTATGGGTAATGGGTAGCTTAATGGTTTTTATGAGCTTGGTATTAATGTTCATTTTACTAATGGCGAACAAAGTCCCATGGCCGGCAGATAATCCATTACCTAATCAACATCGCTTTATGCTAACATTTCCAATGCGTGTAGTTGCTTTTACTGTAAGTATGCTGACCGCGTTTGTTGCTTATACAACCGGATACGAAAACTTAGCAATATTTTATGGCTCTGTTTGTTTAGTAGGACAGTTCTTAGTATCTTGTCTATTAAGTATGTTTAAAAGAATGTACAATGATGGTTAAGTTTTATTCTGGGATTCTATTAGGATTGTGTATAGTGATGATAAGTACTATGCTATACTTTCATCAATTGAAAACATGTAGAATCACCCATTCAGTTCCTTACTGTATAATGATGCACAAATTTTATTGGTGAATAATGGATTTAATAGATTTAGTGTCAGAAGAAGAACGGCTGTGTTTAACACAAACAATATATCATGAAGCACGAGGAGAATCATATCACGGTCAATTAGTTGTTGGGTTTCTTGTTGCTAACCGTGTTGATCATGAATGGTATCCTAATGACTTTTGCGATGTTGTCTATCAAAGAAAGCAGTTTTCTTTTATTGACGATTTAGATACATTAACAATGTTTGAGAAAGACGCTAAGCAATTTGCTAAAGATGTATCTTACATTGTGTTAACTACACCTAATCCATTGCCTGATAATGTGTTATTATTTCATGGTGATCATATATCTATTCCAGATGACTGGGATAAAGATTTAGTGGAAGAATACGCACACTTAGGCAATCACATTCTTTACGAGGAATATAGATGAGCAATACTGGGTTTAAAAGTTCTAATGATTTTTGTTTAAGATTAGAAACAATTAAAATAGATAACAATTTCGAAGGATATATGGAATCATTATTATGGTACCATGAAAATGAATCTGATTTGGAAATAGATCAATTAGTGAAACATCTAAATCCAAAAATTCTTGATCACATTAAGTATGAAGCTATTCAACAAAATCTGTTAAAAGAAAAGCAAGAATTAGTGAGCTTGTTTTAATGAAAGGGTTTGAAGCTTATAAATGCCATCAAGCAATTTCTTTACACTTTAACAAGAAATCAACTTATGACTACTTTAAATATAACGGAAATGTTAAAGTAAAAGAAGATAACTTTGCTAAAAGTAAAAACAGGTGGCAATACGTTGGAATTGAATCTAAAGTAGATCAATTACTTTGGTTTTATTATTGTGTTTACAAGACTAATAAATTTGGTTATATTACTCTTCCAATGATCATGAATTATTTAAGAAACGAAAAAATTCCAACCAAAGAATATGTTTTTCAAAAAGTTCAAGATGACCTTACTTACTTACAAAACAAATATAAAGATGACCTTTATGTAATAACTGAATGTGATAATTTGTATCCAGTTATATATGAAGAATATGATAATGGATACATTGAATTAGAAACATTATTGTTATTTGATAGCTTTATTGTTAATATATTAAAAGAATCAAATAGTGATGATATTATAGGATGGCCAAAAATAATTAAAGACATGGATTTAGTCAAACCTTTTGTTATTGATCTCCTAAGTGAATTCGACTTTGTTAAGTCTTTTAAGGAAATTTACCTTAATAAATAGAAAGGTACAAGATCAAATTGATCAGGTACTTCATAAAACTAATCTTAGGAATGTATATGTCAAAACTAGCACAACTGAAAAGAAACAAAGGCAACAACCTTAAAAAATTACAAGAACAATTAGAAAAAGCAAATCAATCTGGTGCACCGCGTGATGAACGTATTTGGAAGCCAAAATTTAATAAAGATAAAGGCAAAGGTACTTGTATTGTTCGTTTTTTAACTCCTATTGAAGGCGATTCATTCGTTGAAATGAAAAGCTATCAATTTAACGGATCCGGTGGTAATTTCTGGGGTAATGCTCTACAAACTATCGGTGAAAAGGATCCTGTACAACTTGCAGCGATTAATGCGTTTAAGAAAGCTAAAGCTGAAGGTGATGAACGTTTACGTACTGAAGCAAAGAAATTCTTACCTAAGTCTCAATTTTATGCTTGGGTATATGTAATTAAAGATGAAGAAAATCCTGATAATGAAGGCAAAGTTAAAATCTTCCAATTTGGTCGTCAGATTTATAGCTTCATTGAAAAAGCTATTCAGCCAGAATTTGATGACGTAGACGCAATGGATCCATTTGATCTATGGGAAGGTGCGGACTTTAAGATTCGTATGATTGGTAAAGAAATTCCCGATTCTCGCACAGGTAATAAAGTACTTGTTCCTAATTATGAAAATTCAGAATTTGCTCGTCCTTCGGAATTTTTGAACGGTGACGAAGATGAGTTAGAAGCCGTTGTAGAACAAACTACCAATTTGAACGAATTTATTAGCCCTGATAAATTCAAATCATTCGATGAAGTTGCTAAATTGTTTAAAGATGCTACAGGTAAGCCTTATAATTGGTTATCATCTGAAGGCGTTGAAGAGCATGTTAATGCAAAACAAGAAGAAAAAAAATTAGAAGAAGAACAAGATAATGATTCTGGGGCTGAGCAACATCGAGAAGAACCAGATCCTGAAGATTCTGATGATGACGATCCTTTGGCAAAATTTAAGCGATTAGCACAAGGATAAAATATTAAGTAATACCCAAAACGGACGAGTTTGACTACTCGTCCGTTTTTTTTATATAATGAATAATTATTTGGAGAATATAATGAACAATTCATCTGTTAGCAAATTGATTGAAAATCATGCAGCATCAATGAGTAACCCACCGAAAGGGTTTCGTACATTGGATGTTGCCTTTAAGTTTCATCAGTGGTGCGAAGATAAAGGTTATACATCTTATCTTCATCACGAAAAGGCAGTAAAAGAATTCTGTAAAGAAACCGGTGAACAGTATAAGGTGTGGAAATGATATCATTCATATGTTTGAATTGCGATAAAATTGATCCTCCGTATGACACCAATCATCGTTGTCTATTGTGTTATGCCGGATCTATGGTAGTTGTAGATGAACAAATATTAATATCCTTAGACGAGTATATCAATCCTATTAAGGACCTAATTAAAGCTCAAGCGGAATCAATTAAGATATCTAATATGTGTCTCGGGTGGGATCAAAAAGGGTATCATTTTGATTCTGTTCAAGATTATATTGACAATTCTGCAGAATACATGTACAGTATCATTACATCTGGTGAATCTCTTGATCAAATCAAAACTAAATTACATGAGGTTATTCAATGAAAGATTCGGTGATGTTTTTAAGCAGATCTAATGCTTTGAAATGGTTGGATGAAATGATCATTGACGAAATTGATGTGTCTGGAATGGCATTCATTTCGGTAAGTGACACTCACGATGAACAACAAGAAATCGAGATAATGTTATCTGAATATAAAGGTCCTTCTTTGACCTTAACATTTGATGACAATGATGTTGGAATGTCCGATGAGCAAGCAGGTTGTCTATTGAAATTCATTAATAACAATTCTGGTTGCATGTTTACTGTTCATTGTTTTGCAGGCGTATCACGTTCTGGTGCTATTGCTAAGTTCATTAACGAACATCTTGGGTTAGGGAATTGGTATTTAGAAGATTACATGGGTCACAATCGTGTTGTTTTCAATCAGCTCCACAAAGCAGCAGGCACAAGCTTGATTTCTTATTACGAAGAACTAGAGAGAAAAGACCGCCATGACTGAATCTGAAATGTATGTTCGTGAATACAAAGCCAGATACGACGAGTTGGTCAATTCTGAATATCTTGGATCACAAATTCACGCAAGAAAACGTATTCTTTTGCAACTTATAGAAGAAGAAGAGCAGAAGATTATTGATAACTGCAAGGAATCATAATTTGATTAATCACACAATTACGAAACCAGGTGCAGGAAACCCTATGAAAAAATATTGGTTGATTTTTAGATTTAAACGATGCATCTATAGTGTTGGGTACATACCTTTTCAGAAAGTTAAGGTGTGTCGTTTGAATAACAGCTACAGTAAACGATTTAAACTGATTCGTTTACGGTTCTTTGGGCGGTATTATATTTAGGTGACGTATGAATCATAAAGCAGCGTACATGACAATACACTCTGTATTAATTCGAGTTGTTGGATATGGGTTATTAGCTCTTGCATCTTATGTTACAGGATGCGGTGGATTGGCTGGAGAGATTATTAATCCTTTTGCTCAAGATGATCCATTTTTCATTACCGTTCTTGCGGTAGGACTTGCTACATTCTTTGGTTTTATCATGCTTGCACTGGTTGGTGGGTTTCTTTTAGTGTTATTGGTAGGCATTGGTGCTGTGGTATACAATATCGGAAGAGGAATCCATTCAATATACAAAAAGCATGAGAAGAAGTATGAAAATGAATAACAAAGCGTTCATTCGTACTAATTTAATTGTGTTGAAGTATATTGGTGCTATTGCACTTCATCTAATAATATCTCAGGTTATACTGTATTTTCAATCACACGGAAATTATATACCTGATTTAGCAGACCGATTCGGATTCGTTTTTATTATAGCACCGCTGATATATGGATTTATTTTTGTAATTGTTATGTGTGTTAGACATTGCATTCTTTTGCCAATTTATAGAACATATAAAACACAATGCAAAAGGGACGACGCATGAAGACGTGTGCTAAGTGCTTTAATACTACTAATGAATCATATTGGGTCTACCGAAAGATGGATAAACGGATGAACTTGGTTATATCATGGCAATGTCCTAAATGTGATTCGTATACATTCTTGAGAGGAAATAGTGATGAATAAGAAAGCATTCTTGCTAACAAATATTATGCTGTTGAAATGGGTTGGAGGTGTTGGTCTTCATTTTGTATTATCGTTCTTATTAGCAAAACACGCGCTCACTCCACAAGGATCTATCGATGGTCAATCGTTTATAGGCGCATCGGTGTTTATAGTTCCTGGCTTCTATCTAGTAGTTATTCTTGTTTGTCTTTTGGTTTTATGGGGAGTTGTAGAACCTATCCAAAATTACTACATGAAAAAGTGTCAGGAGAATAGTGAATGAAACTAATACGAAAGTATAGAGTAGTTGCTAAGCTAGATGACAAAGCCAATGTGATTTACAACATCCAAAAACGATTATTTCTAATCTTCTGGAGAAACGTCTATCACACCGAAACGGCAACTCATTATATTAATAAAGATTATGACACTTTGGAAGAGGCACTGAAAGTTGTTGATGCATTAGAAACTTATCGATAGGGACATACAATGAAATTATTTAGAAAATATAAGATATGTTCTCACATACACCAAAATACTGGCGAGCCATGTTTTATAATAAAGAAACGATATTGTTTAATCTTCTGGGGTCCTAATTACCACCGCGTTGAAGGATTATCACGATACTATCGAATATACGAAGATCTAGAAGAAGCTTTGGTGCATTTAGATCATCTTGAAAAATATTGCTAAGGAAAAATATGAAAAGGAAATGGACGCACAAAGAAATCTGTGATATTGCTGTCAAGTTTTTGAAAAGAAGCTCTAACGGATTAAAATGTCAAATTGCAATATCAGAGATACAGACAAGTTATTATTCTGGTGAGCAGGTAGACGCATTTGGATACAGATGTATTGAGCCATATGCAGGGTCGTACATGATAGAGGTTAAGGTGTCTAGAGGGGATTTTCTGGCTGATGGAAAGAAACCCCATAGGATTGACCCAGCTAAAGGCGTAGGCAAGTATCGGGCTTATATGTGTCCTGAAGGATTAATCCAACCAGATGAGATTCCACAGGGATGGGATTTGTTTTGGGTTAACGACCGTGGCCATGTAAAGATTGTTAAGATGGATTTGATTGAGTGTGTTAATCGTAATGTCAACGGTGAATTGTATTTGATGGCCAGAATTATTCAACGAGTCGATGATCCTGAAAAACTTAACCAAGCGTTAAAAGAAAGCTCCAGATTGTCATCCAGAGCTTGGGCAGAAGTAGATCAGCTTCGAAAACAAAATAAAGATCTTGTACGTAGAAATGATGAACTACAAAACACACTTTATGATTTAACTGAACCCTTAACAACTTCGTCATAAAAGGTTTTAGGGATATTCCATGCTTCTGGGTCAATTTCGTGCCAGTCGTACTTAGCGTTATTAAACCAATCATCGGGCTTGTACATAACTTTTGAAGCCAGTCTAAACCATCTAAAATAAGCATGTTGGTTGAAACAAGGACACCCACGAGATTCGTATCCCGGGAAATCATTGTGCCCCTTTAATTCAACTGAAGGATATTTGTCTACCAACTCAATTAGTAGTTTAGTTAGTTGCGTATATTGTTTGTCAGTAAAGTTATCTTCGGGGGTATTAGAGTGGCCTTCTTTTAAACCACCTGCCATACATATACCGATATTTTTAGTATTGTTGTTTCCAACATGGGCACCAATTATATTAACTGGGCGACCGTGCTCTAAAGTCCCATCACGACGAATAACATAATGATAACCGATGTCATTCCAACCGCGATCTAAATGCCACTGTCTTATTTCAGATACGCCGATATCCATTGAAGGATATGTAGCAGCAGCATGAACGGTTATTAACCTTGGAGGTAAATTGCTCATGGTTTTCCTTGCTCTGTAATATAGATTTCTGAATTTTCATCACGAGAAATTGAGAAGCTATACAGGTTTGAGTGAGTGTTATAAAAAGCATGGCAGCTATGAATAGTAAACAGATCTATCTTAGCATAATCATAAGTTTCAGGGATAAAAATAACCCACGGGCCCCATGATTGATGTATTGCTGCTCTGCTTAATGGTGATGATTCTTCGTATGTATAATCTACACTAACTGCACGAGCAGTAGTTGAGTTCGTTTCTACATAGGCAGTTAAATTCTTAAAATCACAAGATCTACTTTTATTCATCAAACCACGTATCTCGATACCATTTTCCAGTTCTTTAATATCAGTTACGTTGAACGAATTAACGACCGGGAATATATTCTCTTCAATAGTTTTTGAAGATATTAACAGAGAAACAAAAAGAAAAGCACCAAATACAAATTCTAATATTCTGAATAATCTTGATTGACCTAAAGACATGTTAGCCTCCTATAGATCCACCGTTTAGAATTATATTCAATCCGGCGACTACAACGGCTGTGAGTACAATCCAAACAAGTTTGGAAATGTTAGTATTGATTTTTGTTAGCTCATCTTTTATAGTTTGTGTTGATTGTTCTAATAAACTAACTCGTCTTTCTATGTCCCATGGATTTGGCGCCTTCGGAGGTTCGCCGTGCCATGTATCTGGAGATGAGTTATATCGCTGTTCTGGTTTTTCAGACATACCATTAATAATCCTTGACAAATGAGTGTGTTGTATATTATTATTTATTGTTAAAATTAATTAGGAGAACATATGTTAAGTATTCTAAAACAACTTGAGCAAACTCGCTCACGTAACGAAAAAGAAAAGATCCTTAAACAATTAGATAAATCCCAAGCTGATCTATTCAAATATGTTGCGTTTCTTGCCTACGATCCTTCGATCAACTTTTATATAAAGAAATACGATCCTCCGGTTGCAGAAAACATACTCGTGTGTCAAAATCTAAAGGATGCATTAACGGATCTTCAAAATATTATTGGGTCTCGAGCATTGACGGGTAATACTGCACGTCAATGGATTACAATGACTTTGGAGACGCTTTCTGAAGAAGACGCTGAAGTAATGATCCGAGTACTGAAGCGTGATCTTCGTTGTGGCGTTACTGCAACGACTGTTAACAAGATTTGGCCAGACACTATTTATCAACACCCATACATGCGATGTTCTTCGTTTTCTGAAAAGAACTTGAAGAATATTAAATTTCCGTGTTTGTCGCAAACTAAAATGGACGGACTTTACTGCGACATTATTCCTTTAGACAGTGGATTTGAAATAAGGTCCAGAAATGGTTCATTTTTGACTCATTTGATTGAAGGGAATAAAGAGTTTGAGGATCTCGTTTATTGGCTCAATCACGATGTACTGATGGGAGAACTAGTTGCTGTTGATGAAAACGGTGATTTCATGCTTCGTGAGGATTCTAACGGATATTTGAATTCAGATCATGTAGATTCTAACCGTGTTGTATTTGTTGGATGGGATATTGTTCCTTTAAAGGACTTCCAGGAACAACATTGCAAGACTCCATACAAGACGCGTTTCAACAAGCTAAACAGGCTATTGTCTGCAATTGATTCACCTTCTGTCCGAGTTGTTGATACCGTAGAGTGCAATACAAAAGAAGAAATCATTGAACACTTCAAAGCAAACCGTGAGAAAGGCGAAGAAGGGTCTGTTATCAAAGACTATTCTATGGAATGGAAAGACGGTACAAGCAAGAAGCAGATCAAGTGTAAGGTTGTATTTGACTTTGACTTGAAGATTGTTGATTGGAAATACGGCGAGAAAGGAACTAAGCATGAGCACGCATTAGGATCTATTAAACTACAATCGTCATGCGGCTTGCTTGAAGTATGGTGTGGTATAGGATTCAAGGACCATGAACGTGTTGCATTTCTGTACAAGGTCGACGAATGGATTGAAGAAGGTAAGATTATGAAAGGTAAAGGTAATGATGTTATCACCAATAACGCAGATGAAAACAAATGGTCGATCTTCTTGCCGCGATTTATTGAACCACGCGACGATAAAACAGAAGCAGATAGTAAAGACCGTTGCATTGAGCAAGTAAAAGCCTTTACTAATCTGCTTGACCTTATTGGTTAACCGTATGCGTTAAAAGGTCTGTTAAGGGAAGTGTTTCGTCTCCAAGCTGGTTCGTTGTTGTTAGGCGATGGTGCGGAGACGGGACCTGAACCCACAGTACTATTATTTGTATTATTAGCAATATTAATATTAGGACTAGAAGATGACGATCCTGTAGCATCATACGATTTGTTTAACGACTGAGAAACAGAATCAGATATATTTGCTTGTGGTTCTGAAAGCTCAATATTAGATCCCATTCTTGCACCAGTTTTTCGAACGTATGGAACTGTTTGTGAAGCCCACGACGAAAATTCAGTTGAAGGATAAGCACTTTCAATAGATGACAAGAAATCCTCTACAGAAATATCCTGCCCTGGCGTTCCGAATTCGTCCCTCATTCTATCAGCACCTCCAGGTCCAGCGTTATAAGCAAAGCTGGCTAATGTCGGATTTCCATCATATCTATCTAACAAATGAGATAAGTAACCTTCACCTAACATACGATTATATTGTTCGTCATTGTACAATCGGTCTTGATCGTATTCAATTCCCATTCTATTTGCTTGCTCTTCAGCAGTAGATTCCAGGATTTGCATTGCACCTACAGCATGGCCGTATTTAGTTCTTGGACCAATAACAGGCGTGCCATCTGGTTTGAATTGGCCATGTTCTGATTCTGCTTGACGTATTAAATCAGCAAAAGTATCAAAATCAGATCCTCCTACCCGAACTGCACTTCCAGTATCTCGGTTAGAAGATCGATAATTCCCTCTTTCTTCAATACGAGTACTTCTGATATTATCAGTAATATCCTCAATACTTTTTTCCAGTTCTTGGATAGTAGCATTCAAGTCAAGCATTTCCTGTGCAGTAGATTCAGTTATTCCACCAAACTCTTCACGATCAGTTTCGGATTGTTCAACAAGAGAATCCCATCTATTTCGTGCTGCTTCCATTTCACTTCTGTATTGCTCTTCAGATTCTAGCAATGCTTTCATATGAGGAAGATTGTTGACATAATCATCCATGTTCTGGATTCTAGAAGCTGTATTGTTAACAGAATCTCTAATTCCTTGTGAACCACCTTCAATACCTAAAGCACCTGGAATATCTACTTCTTTCAGCCAATTTAGTATACTATCTTTATTTCTATACAGGAAGTACCCAGCAGCACCAATAGCAACAACCTTTGCTGATGCCAAAAATGCACCGGTTGTTAAAATCCTAGATAATACACCGCCCATTGCAGAGCCGGTAGCTACGTCGCGTATTGTGCTATCATCTGTTGGCTCTGTATTACCATCAGAAATAAATCCAGCCAAAGCACTAGATAAAGAGTTTCCATTTGCATCAAGTCGTTCTAATCTACCACTTCCACCGCTTTCGTATTCTGATTCCACTGCTTGCAAAGAAGACGTCTGAGAATTTAAACGATCAATTCTATACGCTTGTTCGGATGTTCTATCAATCCTTTCGAGCGGAGGTTGCATAGCTATCAACGCTTCATGAATACGATCTAGCCTATCAACAACATCAGAAGAAGAATCCCCACGAACAGTTGATTTAGGTTTCTTTCCGTTGATTAGCTCGTCTAAATCAGGAACAGATGCATCACGATGTTTGTTAGATGATCCAGACAAAGCACCAAGCAATTGACTTCCTATCTTAAAGCTGTACCCTGCAGCAGGACTTGCAGCAATCATTGCCGAAGTAATCATCTGTTGATTAGGAAACATATCTTTAACAGTTTGTTTAGCATTATCTACAGCTTTGGACTTTGATGATTGCTTTGACTTATTCTCTAAATTTACAAGCTCGTTATATACAGTAGTATATTTGGCTAGCTGTTCTTTAGTATTTTCACCAGCATCAATAGTACCTGAGATCAAGTCGTTCCTAATTGATTTGATCTCATTAACTGCGTTCATTCCTAAACGTCCAGATCCCAATGCCTGACGAGCAACTAAAGCTTCACGCAATATACTGTCCAAAAGAACGTTAACCATCTGAGGATCTGTTGATTTACGTAATCTAACAGCTCGCTTCATTTTCTTAACGTCTTGTAGTATTGATAACCCTTTTGTTTTATCCATTGTTATTTGCCTTTAGTTGCTTCATACTCTTCTATTTTTTGTTGTATTAGGATAAGGTAGATACTTCTTTCAAACGGAACCATCTCTTCTATATCATTCAAAGTAAGATGATGTTCAAATACATTCTTTCTTCTAAACAAAAATGCTGTGTTGTTTTTGTAATAGGAAGCAAGAGTTTCATGACATAGACTTAATAAAAAAAATCTTGTAAGCCTTTCAAAGTGATTTTAACCTTTTCTTTTGATTCTAATTCTACTTCTCTTTCGTACATAAGCACTGGAAGATTTTTTAGAAAGTGATCAATCTTGTTGAGCATAGGAAGATCCAAGCTTTCGATCCATTCCATTTGTTCGTCTTTGCTATAATCCTGAAAGCTTTCAACTTCATCGTCCTTAAAAACACTTTGGATGCAATCTAGTATATAATCGTCTTCGTTTAATTTATACGAATCGATTGTAGGGTATCTCATTTCAACCCCATACGTATCAGAAAAATAAATCACCTTATCAACCCCACCGTCTTTTACTTCAACGTCTCGTAAGTCAACATCTACAACAAATTTTTCACCTGTATCTTTGTGACGGTAGTGCATCTGAGTTGATTCAGATACTGACTTGCTTCGAATGCGAAGAAAGATATCTTCAAAGTCAAAGATTGGAAGTCGTTTAACTTTAGTTTGCATGCACATATCTACAACTTGTTTCATGGCATCTAACATTTCTCTTTCATCTTCAGATTGCTTTGCAAGTAGTAGAATTTTTTGTTCTTTTCCTGTAAATGGTCTAAATTGAACTTCCTTGTTGATACCTTTTAGAAAATGGGTATACAACGGCAAATCATGTTTTGGTAGTGGCATATTAGCTCCTTAGAGATCCTAGTGTGTCATCAATAATTTCGATAACCCTTGCTTTCTGAGTATCTGATATTTTATCATTGCCTTCCGTTGCAGCTTTGATACTTTCAATCAACGATACTGACCTATTTATAGATGATCCAGTAGTTGCTTTTACAATTTCATCAACTTGGTTATATACATTAGCAGCCTCTCCGTCTAAATCAATTCCTGTTTCCCTTTCAAATATATCTAATCCTTTTTGTATAGCAGGATTAGAAAGAATAGGATTAAGTAGTGGACCTAACGGACTTTGTGACAGTGAAGATATTCCGCCACCACTGTTTCGTTGACCAGGTTTTTCCCAACGACGATACATGAATTGAACAGCAAGTCGATGATATTGATTTTGCTCCTCGTTAGATACAGTTAGTGGATTACACATAACAGGGAAGGCGTCTTTTAATATAACACTGTATGTTATATTATCTTGTTCGTCTAGTTGATTAACGGTAATGTCAGTAACATAATCATCCATATATGCTATTTCATGTGTTGTTGGGTTGAATATAAAATTCATCCAATCGTCAATAATGTTCTTCTCATACATGTCTCTGGATACACGAAATGTGAACTGTTGTCCCCCATATACAACCGCGTATGGGAGTTTGAAATAATCCCCGTTGTATCTAACATCTGTTGTCGTTAAGTTCTTACCAGGGATTTCTGTTTGTTCGATCATGTAGTTTAAACCACGAGCCACTTCTCCGGATCCTGCACCGTAGAATGAGCTTACTAACTTCAATACATCTTTTGCATTGAATGATGTACTTCTTTCTTGTGAAACATTAGACGAATCTCCAGCCACCATACTAGGAAGAGGAATTAGTACCTCAAACCGGTTGGTTCTGGCGACCCCGTTCTTTAAGATGTTTGCAAATTGTCCTTGGTGTGACAGATCGGAAGAGCACACGTCTGAACTCCAGTCACGAATCTCATC
>OJIL01000117.1_pt1 | contig 14246 bp, 13 predicted proteins | sample 1595731 | NCBI WGS metagenome assembly OJIL01 (sample SAMN05416787, study PRJEB24817) | seawater metagenome | isolation source: Sea water | place: Canada:Atlantic | collected 2013-11
GAAGCCACCAAGCCCATGATCACCGAGCTATTCGCCTATGAAGGTTTGATTCCGCTCTACGCCGTCACCTGGCCTGCACAAGGCATCTACACATCAGAGCCGCTCACCGACCCTGAGCAGTTTGAAGGCCTGCGCGTGCGTGCGCCCAACATCAATACGCAGCGCTTCGTCGACAACCTGGGCGGTAGCCCCACGGAAACCGAAGAGTCTGATATCCCGACCGCCTTCAGCACTGGCCGTGTGGATGCCATGATTACCTCGAGCTCGACCGGTAATTCCATGGCGGCTTGGGACTATGTCACCGACTACACCGACGCTAACCTGTGGCTGCCCAAGAACATCGTTTTCATCAGCCAGCGCAGTTTCGATGGCCTGGATGAAGCGACCCAGGAAGCCTTGATGGAAGCCGCCGCCGAAGCGGAAAAACGTGGCTGGGAAATGAGCCGCGAAGATAACCAGGCAAGCCTGGAGGCCTTGGAAGAGAACGGTATTTCGGTTTCTGAGCCGAATGAGGCCGTTTCAGAGGCACTGCAAGCAGCCGGTGATCAGTTGTTTGAAGATTGGCAGTCGCGTGCTGACGACGAAGCCAAACAGGCGCTGGAAACTTACCGCGAGCAACGCGACAGCTAATCGCCGTAGCAATGTCTCTTGCAGGGGCCACGGCAATGCCTTCGCCCCTGCTTTTCCCGCGCGCTTTATGAGGCTGCGAACATGACGTTTAAATTCGACAAGCTCTATCGCCTCGGTGCTTGGGGTGCGGCGGCGTGCATGGTGGCTATCTGTGCGCTGATCGCGCTCCAGGTAACCTTCCGCTTGGTAGATGCGTTGCTAGTGCTGGTAGGTTTGAGCCGGCTAGGCCTGAGTATTACCGGCGTTTCAGAAATTGCGTCTTACTTATTAGTCGGCGCGACCTTTCTGGGCTTGGCCTACACCTTTGTGCATCACGCCCATATCCGCGTGACGCTGTTGATTACTCGGCTGCCACCGGCCATTCGTGTGTGGTTTGAAGTGTTTGGCCTCATCATTGCCCTGGCGATCAGCCTGATGCTCAGTTATGGCCTGGTGGGGCTGGCGCAGGAGAGCATCCAGTACAACGATGTCTCTTCGGGATTTGTGTCGATCCCACTGTGGATTCCCCAGCTGGTACTCGCGACCAGTGTAGGGCTGCTGTGCTTGGCGCTGGCTGAAGCCCTGTTCATGGCGGTGCGTATTGCCATTCGCGACCCTTCGAGTTTCCGCGAAGCGACGGCCCCCGATGATAGCGAGGGTTACTAAATGACGACCTTACTATTGTTTCTAAGATGCCCGCGTTTAGCTATCTCTATAACGACGCTTTTACTCCAGGCGCTTCTGTCCCTTAAATCGGAGAGATTCTCGTGCTGCTACTAAGTCTCGCCACCATTTTTACGCTTGTGCTGTTACTGGGGAGCGGGGTGTGGATCGCCTTTGCGTTGATCGGTACTGCCTGGATAGCGCTCGAGTTCTTTAGCTCCTTTTCACCGGCTTCTATTCTGGCCTCAGATTTCTGGGGAGCGAGTTATGGCTGGGACCTCACGGCGCTGCCCATGTTTATCTGGATGGGTGAGATTCTCTTTCGGTCGGGGCTTGCGGATAATATGTTCCGCGGCCTGTCGCCCTGGTTAAACCGCCTGCCCGGTCGCTTGCTGCATACCAATATCATCGGCAGTGGTATGTTTGCCGCGGTGTGCGGCTCTTCGGCTGCCACCTGTGCCACGGTAGGCAAGATGACCCTACCGGAGCTTGAGCGGCGGGGCTACGATAGCAACATGGCGATTGGCACGCTGGCCAGTGCTTCGACCTTGGGGCTGTTGATTCCGCCTTCCATCGTACTGATCGTTTACGGCGTGGTGACCGAGCAGTCGATCTCCCGGCTGTTTATGGCGGGTATTGGGCCCGGCCTGATGATCCTGGCGCTGTTCATGAGCTATCTCATCGTGTGGGCGCTGCTCAAAGGCAACCGTGAAGGGCTGACCGGCGAAGATGAGTCGGGAATGAGCTTCGGCGAAAAGTTACGCAATACCTGGTCGCTAATGCCCATTCTGCTGCTGATTGGCGGCATTATCTTCTCGATCTATGGCGGCTTGGCGTCTCCCACTGAGGCCGCCGCGGTCGGGGTGGTACTGTCGATCGTGATTGCCCGCTTCAATGGCCATTTTGATCGCGCTATCTTCAAAAGCTCGCTGTTTGCCGCGGTACGCACTGCCTGCATGATTGCTTTCATCATTGCGGGGGCGTCGTTCCTGACCTCGGCCATGGGCTTTACCCAAGTGCCGATGAAGCTCGCTCAGGCCATTGGCGAAATGGGCCTGTCGCCCACTATGCTGCTGATCGCGCTCACCTTGCTGCTGCTGATCATGGGCTGCTTTCTCGACGGTATTTCGCTGATACTGCTGGTCACGGCGATTATTATGCCGCTGGTGAGTGCGGCAGGATTCGATCTTATCTGGTTTGGTATCTATTTGGTGATCGTTGTCGAAATGTCGCAGATAACCCCGCCCGTTGGCTTCAATCTGTTCGTGATTCAAGGGCTGACCGGCAAAGATATCTTAACCATTACCCGCGCCACGCTGCCGTTCTTCCTGCTGATGCTGCTGGCGATTGCGTTGATGCATATCTTCCCCGGCATTGCGCTCTATCTGCCCGAGGCCATGACCCGCTAACGGCCCAATACTGTTCACGTTTAAACATCCAAGTGGCGTTATAAGGGCTTGGATGTTTAATGGATGCTTCTTTGTGACCTCGCTTCGAGCTAAGCTGAAGAAAAAGCGGGAATAGGTGACACCACCAATGCGCACGGGGAATGACGCAGTAGACATCTTTCGCCAGTTGGCAGAAGGGATGGGGCACAGTGGCAGCCCCCGCTTTTATGCTGATTTGGTGGAGCGCTTGGCAAACTTGGTGGATGTCGATCATGTACTAGTGGCCGACGTAACGCAGTTGCATCAAGCAGAGACGTTGGCCGTCTGGTCCAATGGGCGCTTGCTTAGCAATGTCACTTATCCATTGGTGGGCACGCCTTGTGAAACCGCAATAGGCAGCGGCGCTTGCCTATATGAATATGATGTTCAAGCACGCTTCCCCGACGATAAATTTCTTTGCGAACTGGGTGCCGAGAGTTATCTCGGGCGTCCTCTTTACGCGGCGGATGGTGGGCTGATTGGCCTGCTGGCAGTGCTTAAAAATTCGCCTATGCAGCTCGATGGGTTAGCAGGGGAAATATTGCAAATTGCCGCTGCTCAGGCCGGCGCGGAGCTGGGTCGGCAAAAAGCAGAGCAGGCCTTAAGAGAAAGCGAAGAAGTCGCGCGGGAGAGTGAGCGACGCCTGGATACGCTGCTCAACCATCTACCGGGCATGGCCTACCGCTGCTTTAATGACCGCGATTGGACCATGCAGGTAGTGAGCCAGGGAGCCGAGGCACTGACCGGCTACCGTCCTGATGAATTACAGGGTAACCGAGTCACCAGTTTCGCCGCGCTGATTCATGCGGATGATCAGGCAAAACTTTTTAGCGAAGTGCAGTCGGCGATCGCCCACAAGCGACCTTATCGGGTGGTCTATCGCTTGCAACATCGCGATGGTAGCTACCGTTGGATGTGGGAGCAGGGCCAGGCGGTCACCGGACACGACGGTGAGATTGTCTGCCTGGAAGGCTTCATCTCAGACGTGACTGATCAGCAAGAGTCGCAGCGGGTGCAGAACGCCGTGTTGCAGGTTGCTTCCACCGTGACAACGCGAGTAGGAGACGGCTATTTTCAGCAACTGATTGCCACGCTGGTCGAGGTGCTGGAAGCCGATGCCGGCTTTATTGCGCTGCTGCACACCTCCCCGCAGGGCGAGCACGAGGTTTATGGCCAGGCGACCACGGTCAGTATGGTCGTCGAGGGCGCTCAGCTCGAACAGTACGCTTTTGCTTTGCGCGGGTCGCCGAGTGAGCAAGTCGTACTGGAACGTGAAGCGGTCGTGCATGACGGCCCACCGCAACGTTTGGCGGGCACGCAGCTACCCATTCGGGCATGGATTGGGCGTCGCTTGGATAACGCCAACGGCGAAGCAATTGGTGTGATGATGGTGTTTTACCGCCAGCCGTTGACCACCAATGCCTTCGCCACCTCGGTGCTACGAATACTATCCACGGGCGCGGCGGCTGAGCTTGAGCGCCGCCGCGACCATCGTCACATGCATCAGTTGGCCTATACGGACAGCACCACCGGCCTACCCAATCGTGCTCGTTTTATGGTGCTGTTAGGGCAACTGTGGACACAGGCGCGCCGCACTAAGCAGGGGCTATCGCTGCTGCTATTGGATATTCGTCGCTTTAAAGAAGTGAATGACCTGCACGGCCATCAGGTGGGAGACCAGTTATTGGTGACGGTAGCGGATCGGTTACAGAAGATCAGCCACGCCTATGGCCCCCTGGCGCGGTTATCCGGCGATGAGTTTGCCATGCTGGTGGCCGACGCCGATGGAAGAAGCATCAGCGAGCTGGTCGAGCAACTTCGCGCTGCGGTGACGCAGCCTCTGCATCTGGAACGCCGCGTGTTTAACCTCGATATCAGCATTGGTTTTGCCCGTTATCCCCACGATGTGGCGCAAGCGAGTGAACTGTTCAACGCCGCCAGTATCGCGCTTCACCACGCTAAACGCCGCGACAGTAGTACCTGCCCCTATACCCAAAACATGCGCCATGCGCTCCAGCGTCGCCAGCGAATGACCGAGCGGCTCAGCGCGGCGATCAGCGACCACCATTTGGAGCTCTATTTTCAGCCCCAAGTCGACCTGTCCAGCGGGCAATTAACGGGCGCAGAAGCCCTATGCCGCTGGCATGATGCGGAGTGGGGTTGGGTGAGCCCTGGGGAATTTATCCCTCTTGCCGAAGAGCGCGGGCTGATTCGTGCTCTGGGCGATTGGGTGCTGGAGGAGTCGGCCAGGCAACTCATCGCGTGGAACAGCCAGTGTTTGATGCCGCTGCCTGGCCGGCTGTCCATCAATATTTCCGCCCAGCAGTTCGCCGACCCACAATTGACGAGCCATATTGCCCAACTGACGGCGGGGGTTTCGCCCACCGCGATTGCGCTAGAGCTGACCGAAAGTGATTTTATGCGCGACCCCGACCAAGCGATCGACATTACCCACACCATGCGGCAAGCGGGCTATGCGCTCTCGATCGACGATTTCGGCACCGGCTACTCATCGCTCTCCTATCTGCGCCGCTTTGCCGCCGACGCTTTGAAGATCGATATCTCCTTCGTGCGCGAAATGCTCGAGAACCGCCACGACCGCACCATCGTGCAGACCATCATTGCCATGGCCCAAGCACTAGAGATGAAAACGGTGGCAGAAGGCGTAGAGACCCAGGAACAGGCCCGCTTGCTGGCCGAAATGGGCTGTAACGAAGCCCAGGGATATTGGTTTGGGCGGCCGTTACCGGCTAATGAGTTTGCTGCCGCTTGGTTGAGCGGGTAGCCGCTTAATACACCACCAGCGTCATCGTCCTGTCATCACCTCTGGCATACCCTACGCGCCGCCAACCCGCGATGAAAGGAGTGCTCCCATGCGCCTGGCCCTATTTGATCTTGATGACACCCTCCTGGACGGAGACTGCAGCGACCGCTGGAATTTATGGATGATAGAGCAAGGTTGGGTCAGCGATGCCGACGCCTTTATGGCCCGGGCGGAGCAGATGCAGCAGGCCTACCATGCAGGCAAGTTAAAGCTTGAAGAGTATTTAGCCATGACCCTGGCGCCGCTGCGCGGGCGCCGGGTGAGGGATGTGCAAAAAGAGGTAGAACGCTTTGTCGCCACGCACCTCCAGCCGCGTATTTTTGAACAAGCCTGGGCTTGCCTGGAAGCGCATCGCCAGGCAGGCGATACGCTGCTGCTGATTTCCGCATCGTCGCGTCATCTGGTCGAGCCGATCGCCGCTGTGCTGGGGATCGAGCATGTGCTGGCGGTCGAGCTAAGTGTGGATCATGGCCTCAATGAAGACCCACGCTATACCGGCGGTAGCGAAGGTATTTTTTCCTATCGTGGTGGCAAAGTGCTGCGCCTGAAGCAGTGGCTGGTCGAGCAGCAGATCACCCCCAGCCACACCACCTTCTACTCAGACTCCCGCAACGACCTCCCGCTGTTGCAGTATGTCGATTGCCCGGTGGCGGTTAACCCAGACCCGGTACTGGCCGAGGTGGCTAGCGTTGAAGGCTGGCGGCGCTTAGACTGGCGAACATCCCCGAACGCTTCGTCGCCTAATGCTCTATCAGGAAAATCGGCACATGTCTGATGCCATCACTACACGCCTTCAACAAGGAGAGCGTTCTTGAGCCCAGCCGCCCTCGCGCTAGTGCTGGTCTCGGTATGCATGCACGCCGGATGGAACGTGTTGGGCAAACGCAATGCGCCGTCGCTGTCTTCCTTTACCCTTGCCTACGGCGCGGGTGGGTTGGCGATGTTTCCGCTAGTGTTGCTTGGGCCCACACTCGTGGCGTTACCAAGTGCCTTTTGGGGTTGGTTGGTACTCTCTGGACTGTGTCAGATGCTTTATATGGGCGGCTTAGCCTGGGCCTATGCGCGGGGAGAAGTGAGCGTGCTTTATCCCATCGCCAGGGCGTTGCCCGTCGTGCTGGTGCCTTTAGTATCTATCGCGCTGCTGAGCAGCCGCGTGCTGGATATGTGGGATGGCCTGGGCATGGCGCTGATAATGGCAGGAGCACTCTGTCTGCCGCTCAGCCATCCTGAGGCGCGTCGGTTTTCCACCTATTTAACGCCCGCCATGGGCTTTGCTTTGCTGGCGGCGGCGGGCACGGTGGGCTATTCACTTATCGATAAGCAGGCCCTGGGGCTGATGCAAAGCGCTGGGCACAGCGGGCTCACCGCTGGGGCCGTTTTTATGGTGCTGCAAGCGGTGATGACGCTGGCCTGGGCGGTACCGCTGCTAGCGCTGTTGCCTGCCGAGCGGCGTCGATTGCCAGCGCTTCGCCAGCAAGGCCTACCGATGCTAGTGGTCACCGGGTTGATGATGACCTGCACCTACGGCCTGGTATTGATCGCCATGGCGCTTACTGAGGAGGTGAGCTACGTTGTGGCGCTGCGTCAGCTCTCAATCCCGGTGGGTGTCTTGATGGGCGTACTCTGGTTAAAAGAGCCTGCATCCAGGGCAAAAGCCATTGGCACGCTGGTGATGTTAGCGGGGTTGATGATGGTGGCACTTTAGGCAGCGCCGCCTTTGTTAGAGTGCCTGCCAAACCAAGTTAATCCCCACTAAGAACATGGCGATGATCACTAGGCGGTAAAACAGCTTTTCATTGACGCGACTCTGTAGCCAAAGACCGTTACGCACACCAATCCAGGCAATGGGTACGAGCAGCAGCGAGGCCCAGGCGCTGGTCATATTGACCTCGCCCAGCCATACATAAGGGCCTAGTTTGATGGTGTTCACGACCGCGTAAGTGATCGTACAGGTGGCAATAAAGGTCTCTTTGCTGAGCTTGCGTGGCATCAAGTACATATTCATCGGCGGCGCGCCCGCATGGGCAATGAAACTGGTGAAACCGCATACGCTTGCCGCAGGCAGTGCCCAACGGCTGGAAATCGGCTTTTTAGCGACAGGTTTTAGCAGCATATAAGCGGCGAACACGACAGAGAGAATACCCAATGCCAAGCGCACGCCTTGCTCGCTCAAGCTGCCAAATAGCACTGTTCCTACCGCCACGCCGATGAACAAGCCCGGCACAAAGCGCCACACTTCTGCATTCGATTGCTTGCCCCACCACGCCTTCACCGCAAATACGTCCATCACCAACAGCAGCGGAAGCAGTAGTCCTGCCGCTTGGGTCGGGCTAATCGCCAGCGCCATCAAGGGCACTGAAAGCGTGCCGAAGCCACCCGCAAAGCCGCCTTTGGATACCCCGGTGAGATACACCGAAAAGATAATCAATAGCCAGGCGATAATGGAGTAATCGGGGAGCATGGGAGCCTCTGTGGTATTCGAGAACGGCCGACATAAAAAAGCCCCGCAGCAGCGGGGCCCAACAGCATAGCATTAGATAAATGTTAGCGGGCGAAGTGAGTGGTGACGCCACGCGCATTATTATATGGCTCTGATCATAAAATAATCAGCGTCGCGAGCCCCAAGAACGACAGAAAGCCAACCACATCGGTGACCGTTGTCAGGATCACCGCGCCCGATAGGGCAGGGTCAATTTGTAAGCGTTTTAATACCAAAGGAATGAGCACACCAGAAAGGTTGGCAAGGCTCATATTGATAAAAATCGCCAGCGTGATGACGAGCGTAATCAGCGGGTCGCTAAACCACAGGTAGGAAATGCCGCCGACTACCAGTGCCCACACCAAGCCATTGCTCATCCCCACCCATAGCTCTTTATTATACAGCCAGCGTTTATTGTTACCGGCAAGCTGGCCGAGTGCCAAACCGCGGATTACCACCGTTAAGGTTTGGCTACCTGCAATCCCACCCATGCTGGCGACCACGGGCATGAGAATGGCGAGCGCGACGATTTGGTCCAGTACGGCTTCAAACTGTCCGATCACAAAGGCCGCCAAAAAAGCGGTCAGCAGATTAATGCCCAGCCAAATACCACGGCTTTTAGCGCTGCGCGCAATGGGGGTAAACACTTCCTCTTCGTCGCTAACACCGGACATATGCTTCAACGTCAGGTCAGCATCGTCTTGGGTGATTTCTAATACGTCGGCAGCGTTTAGCTGACCGACCAACAATCCGTCGCTATCGCACACTGGCACGAAGTGGAGCTCTTTTGAGCGCAATAGCGCTGCGGCGTCGCTCACTTTCATTTGATCGTTTAGGGTGAAAAAATCATCCATATACTCATCAACCACGGCTTCTTGTGGTTGTTTGATTAAATCAATCAGGCTTAGGGTGCCAAGTAGACGTTTATCCTTATCCGTAATCATAATTTGCTGTGATTCATCATCGAGCAGGTGATGAATCCGGATATAGCGCTGCACCGCCTCTAATGACACGCCTTGTTTTACATTGACCGTCTCGGGGTCCATGTATCGACCCACCACGTCATCTTCATAGGCATGAAGATTCTCAACCTGGGCGCGTATCTCCTGATCCAGGCTGGCGTAGACGGTGGTTTTGATCTCTTCGTCGGCAACATCAAGAACTTCGGCGACTTCCTGGGCATCCAGGCCTCTGACGATCTGTTCAACATCGCTGGCTGAAAGATCCTCAATATAGTCAGCGCGGATATCCTCATCGACTTCGGCGAGGACTTCACCCAGCACTTCGTCTGGGATGTAATCCCAAAGTAAATCACGAGTTTTAGCGGGGAACGACTCAAGCGTGCGCGCAATCGCTAATATATCGAGCTCTTGAAATAGCTCGTTGAGGGCAGCGGTATCTTCTTCATCTAACAACTTTTGCAGATACAGCAGTTGCTCCTCAGTGTTGGTATATTTTTCCTCATCGCGCATAGAGTCCATCCTTATAAAAACGCATTTTTAACACAATCACTTGAAAACTCGTGATGGCTCACCTTGGATCTTATCGACAGGCTGAGTTGAAAGCCATTTGTCCGCGACGAGAATGGCAGCCCTTAGTGCTGGGTAACAAAGGCAACCCGGGTGCCATACCGCATGCGCTGCTTGGCGGAGACCGGCGGTGTGCTGTTGCCGATCATTTCATCAGTGGTATCGGCCCAGGTGACGGTGCCGTGGGTAAAACCTAACGGCGCCAGGGCACGGCTAACCCACTGAGTACCGCTAAAACGCTGTGCTTCGCCGTTGGCATCAACCAGCAGGCCGATGGAATCATGGCGATGCAAGCGCACGATATACCAACCCATATCGAGTCCATGTAACTCGACATCGGGAAGCGGCGCAGAGAGTTGCTTAACGTCGGTAAGCGTGAGGTAGGCAGGAAGAATGGCAGACATGGCGAACCTCATTAGCAGGAACCTTATACGCCGAGTCTAATTTCTGTTATTCATTTGTACAGTTATTTAAGCGCGGATGTGGGGCGCCGCCTGGCAGCGACTGTTAAGCCACCGGCCAGACGGGCAATTGATTGGGTTAGAGTGGGATCGCTACTGGCTAGCCATTGCGAAACAGAAAGCTGTAGGCATTGAGTGCAGGCACGCCGCCCAGGTGGGCGTAGAGTACTTTTGATCCTGCTGGGAATTCACCGTTGCGCACCATGTCGATCATGCCGTGCATCGACTTGCCTTCGTAAACGGGATCGGTAAGTACCCCTTCCAGGCGGGCACAAAGGCGAATGGCTTCCAGCGTGCCTTCGTTGGGCAGACCGTACTCGGGGCCGCCGTAGCGGGTATCCAAAATCACGTCGCCATCGGTGATGCCGCCTTCCAATTCCACCAGCTCGGCCGTATGGCGGGCGATGCGCAGAATCTGATCACGGGTTTGTTCGGGTTTGGCGGAAGCGTCGATGCCAATCACTCGCTGGGCGCGGCCATCGGCAGCGAAGCCCACCACCATCCCTGCCTGGGTGCTGCCGGTGACCGAGCACACCACGATATAGTCGAATTTGAAGCCCAGTTCTTTCTCCTGCTGGCGTACTTCTTCGGCAAAGCCCACAAAGCCTAAGCCGCCGTAAGGGTGCTCGGAACAGCCCGCGGGAATGGGGAAAGGTCTCCGGCTGTATGGAGTGCCACGTGGTAACAGGGGAGTTTGATTACTTTATGCTGGTGCGCACGCGGGATAGCCAGAGCTTCAACAGGCTACACGCTGAACAGTTACTCTACTTGCCAGGCGTGCGGCAGATCCGCTCGTTTATGGGGTTGCGCGAGGTGGTGTCGACCCATCAGGTGCCGATTTAGGTTACGGCGAAGACGAGGGCTCCGGCCGGGTGGCGAGCCAGAGCGCGATCATCACCAGTAAAGCCACCACCGCCCAGCGCAGTAAGCCGGGGCCGAGTGACCAGATAATGATCAGTACGCTCAATGCCAGCATGCTCACGGCTGCGAGCTTGGCACGCCGGGGGATGGCGCGCTCTTGCTCCCAGGTGGTTAGTAAGGGCCCGACATACTCGCGGGAGCGAATCCAGGACTCGAATCGCGGTGAGCCTTTTGAGGCACAGTAAACCGCGATGAGCATAAACACGGTCGTTGGCAGCAGAGGCAGAAAAACCCCCAGTACCCCGACACTAAAGCTCAACCCCGCCAGTAATATCCATATGAGGCTGATCAGTCTCATCCTTACTCCCTTACTGCTAAGTTTGCACGCAGTCATCCATTACGTTGCTCTACGTTTAAAACAGTATGGATTTATATCACGGCTTCGTCATGTTGCCAGGGCACCTTCACCTAAATGCAGGCGCTTCGTCATCGTCCTGTCATTTAGCACCTTTAGTGTCTCCTAACGTTTAATCGTTGGCTTACAAACGGTCAGGGGGAGACCACCATGAGTAAAGAGATCGAAGATCATCGCCTGTTTAACCGCAGCAGCAATCAACCTTTTGCCGACGTGCTGGCACGCCATGTTTCCCGCCGGGATGTAATGCGCGGTGGCTTGGGGGTCGCTGCTGCTTCAATGCTCAGTTTTGGTGGCGCTGCCCAAGCGCTGGCTTCCAGTGGGGCGCAAAAAACACCCCTGACACTCGCTTTCGAAGCGGTCCACGGCTCGCTCACCGATGCGATCGTGGTACCGGAAGGCTATGTTGCCCACGTATTGGTGCCATGGGGCACGCCATTGAACAGCGGCGCTTCGTGGCAGGCCGACCAGATCATAACGCCTGAGCAACAGGCGGAAAGTGTCGGTATGCATCATGACGGCATGGCCGGTTTTGCCCTGGATGCTGACAACGCTTCACGTCGATTTATACTGGCTCTCAATAACGAATATATCGATCAAGAGGCACTATGGGCGCCCCAGGGCGGCCCTACCAATGCCGACGCGGGCAAGCGCCCAGCCGAAGAGTCGCGCACCGAGATCAACGCGCACGGTGTCACGCTTGTCGAAGTCGAAAAAGACGCCAACGGCCAATGGGCGCATGTGCCGGGGTCGCGCTATAACCGCCGCTTCACCAGCGCAACGGTGATGGAGCTTTCTGGGCCCGTGGCAGGCAGTGACTACGTCAAGACGCAGTTTTCACCGACAGGCATGCAAACCCGCGGTACGAATAATAACTGCGGTAATGGGGTAACGCCTTGGGGCACCTACATTGCCTGTGAAGAGAACTGGCCTGATATCTTCGTCAATCGTGGCGAACGCTTTCAGGACGACGCTCGCATCGGCATCCCTACCGACAAGAGCCGCTACGGCTGGGATACCTCCGCAGGCGATACCTCCGAGGAGAATGGTGAGTTCGTCCGCTTTGATATCACTCCGCGTGGCGAGCGGGCGGAGGATGATTATCGTAATGAGGCACGCACGTTCGGTTATCAGGTGGAGGTCGACCCCTATAGTGATGCGCGGGCCGTCAAGCGGACAGCGCTTGGGCGTTTCCGTCATGAAGGGTGCTGGTTAGGCAAACTGGAAGCCGGTCAGCCGGTGGTCTACTACTCGGGACACGATTCCCGTAACGAGTACGTCTATAAGTATGTCTCTGACGCCGCTTGGGATCCCGCCGACGCCAATCGACCCGGCGAGGCCTACAACCGCCTTGCCATTGGCAGCAAATACTTAGACAACGGCACGCTGTTCGTCGCCCGTTTTCATGCTGACGGCAGCGGTGAATGGCTACCTCTAACGCCTGACGCGCAAACCCGCGATGGCCGCACGTTGGCAGCGGCGCTGGGGCTTGCCAGCGATGACCACGCGGGCATTATCATCAACACCTGTGACGCGGCGGATTTGCTCGGCGCCACGCCGATGGATCGCCCCGAATGGGCGTCGGTCGATCCTGCTTCAGGGGATGTTTACCTGACCTTGACCAACAACACTCAGCGTACCGCTGAGGACACTTCCCCTACTTACACCAACGATGGGGAGCGCCTTGAGCAGAGTGGCGTCGGTTACGACCTGGCACCGACCAACGCTGCTAACCCGCGCGCCAATAATGAGGCGGGACACATCATCCGCTGGCGTGAGAGCCGTCTGCCGAACGCCTTTACCTGGGAAGTGTTCGTGTTTGGTGCGGCTACCGATGACACGGATAACCACTCTGGCCTGACGGAAATGAACCAGTTTGCGAGCCCCGATGGGCTATGGTTTGACGAGCGTGGCGATGGGCAAGGCATCCTGTGGATCCAGACCGATAACGGCTATGACGGCGTCACCGAGTACACCAACGACCAGTTGCTTGCGGTCGTTCCGAACGGCCTCGACGATATTCAAGGCACCGGTCCTGTCATTAACAGCAGCAACCAGCAGCAGCTCAAACGCTTTGCGGTAGGGCCGAATGGCTCCGAAGTGACGGGTATTTTTGCTACCCCGGATAAAACCGCTCTGTTTATCAATATCCAGCATCCGGGGAATTGGCCTGCCGACGGAAGTGCGCTAGTGCAAGACGCCACGGTTGCCGCCAGCGGCCAAGTGCGCCCCCGCGCAGCGACTGTGGTGATTCAGAAGCGCGATGGCGGCCCGGTGGGGCTATAAAAGCTAGTAAGTTGCTAATGTATAACGGGGTTATAGCATTGGCGTTTAGCTAATAGCGCCCATTGCTAAATGAGCAGGAAAGGGTGGGCTTGATTAATCAAGCCCACTCCTTTAAATCACTTTATAAAAGCTTAACCAGCTTTCTTGTTAACATTCTCTTTAGCCAACGTGTTCAGCTTGTCATCCGTGGATTTCTCTTCTTTCAGCGTTTCGGCCAGGATGTTTTTAGCTTCGGTATAACCTAACTGCTCGGCCAGCGAACACAGTGTGCCATAGGTGGCGATTTCATAGTGTTCTACTTTTTGTGCGGCACCAATCAGGCCAGCATCCCGCACTGCGCCTTTTTCGGTTGCCTCAATCAGTTCCTGCCCTTCTTCTATCAAGCTCTCCATGGCGTAACATTTCAGCCGTTTGATACGGATGTCCGGCACGCTATCAGCGACTTGCTCTAATCTTTCTACCTGCCCTTGGGTTTCTTCAAGGTGATGTTTAAACGCTTCGACCAGTTTAGGGTCGTCCGCCGCACGCGCCATTTTGGGCAGCGCGCGTGTAATTTGCTTTTCTGCGCTATTGGTTTCAGACAGAAGGCGAACAAAAAGCTCGTTAGCGTTTTTAATAACCATGATTTGCTCCATGCCGTTAAAAAGATCGGAAGAGCGTCGTGTAGGGAAAGAGTGTAGATCTCGGTGGTC
>OJIL01000133.1_pt1 | contig 13313 bp, 11 predicted proteins | sample 1595731 | NCBI WGS metagenome assembly OJIL01 (sample SAMN05416787, study PRJEB24817) | seawater metagenome | isolation source: Sea water | place: Canada:Atlantic | collected 2013-11
GACCACCGAGATCTACACTCTTTCCCTACACGACGCTCTTCCGATCTATCAGCAGATAGCCCACTGCTCGGCCCCTTCAGGCTGGATATAGCCGACATAGCGCAGCGAGATCATCCAGGCAATCAGCAGATTGGCAAGGGTCCAGGCGCCAAGCCAGCGCCACCGGTGCAGGAGTCGATAGGTCATGCGCGAATTCTCCAAAGACCAGAGGCCCTTCAGTCAACGTTGGGTGGAATAAAGCGTTGACTGTCGCAGCTGCTGGCTTACTGAAAACTTACGCAATACTTCTCGATCGTTCCGCCCCCCGGTAAGACTTCTGAAAGACGCATTGCCGGACAGTCTCGTTCCATGGGACGAGGATCAACTCATGCGAGAGCTGGAGCCCGATTAAAAGTTCAGACAAGCTGCAGAGGAAGACGAAACCGTCCTATACGCATTTGTTATTGTCACTTGAGTGTCGCTATCACATTTCAGCGACGTTTTAGTCACATCGGCTTTGCTAACCTTTCTAGGCGTCATCAAGGCAGCGAGGCCGAGCCACTAATCGGCCTACGACTGGGCTATGACTGAAAAGGGAGATCAACTGATGGGAAACGTGCTTGGAGCGCCACCGATTAGAGTGTTGATTGTCGAAGACAACCGCGACATTTGCGAAAACATCGCTGAGTATCTCGAAAAGCATAGCTATGTAGTGGATTTTGCCTTCGACGGTATAAGCGCGATGTACCTGGCATTGACGAATCCCTTCGACGTTATCGTTCTGGATCTGATGCTTCCGGGGATGGATGGCCTAAGTTTCTGCAAGAAGCTGCGAGCGGATGCCAAAATAGAAACGCCCGTGCTCATGCTAACGGCGAGAGACACGCTTGACGATAAACTTAAGGGGTTCGAGGCGGGAGCCGATGACTATTTGGTCAAGCCATTCGCATTGCAAGAGCTACATGCGCGACTGCAGGCGCTGTACAAACGTAGTCACGGAAAAACCGACAATCTGTTAACGGTTGGTGATCTGACGATGAACCGATCCACGCTGCAAGTGCATCGTGCGGGGCAACGCATCGATCTAACCCCTGCCAGCATGAGACTACTGCAACGCTTGATGGAAGAGGCGCCGTCTGTTGTGGCTCGCGATGATCTCGAAACATTGTTGTGGGCTGACGAGCGCCCTGATGGCGATGCGCTTCGCTCGCACTTATACAAGCTGCGCCAAGCTATCGATAGGCCATTTGATAGCCCATTAATTCATACCGTGCATCGCATCGGGTACCGAATTGCAGAGGATGCTCAGTAATGTACCGGCACAGCTTGCGCACGCGTGTCGCCATTGCTTTTGCAGTGTGCGTTGCTGTACTGAGCGTGGCCTGGGGGTTCGCCTTCTTCGCTGCGATCAGGTTTACCGAAGACCGGGTGCTGCAGCATCAGTTGCAGCGTGCCGCAGAGAGCTACCCCAATATGCCGATGAGCCTTCGCGGATACGATGTGATCGGTAGCTTGCCTGAATCACTCAGGGAATGGGCACAAACCAATCCCGATGTAGGGTTGTACGAATTCGAAGAAAAAGAACTGCATGTCGCGGTAGTACCCACCGGTGATGAACAGCGGCACGGCTTTGTGGTGTTCGATGTTGCTGGGATTGAAGCTGCGTCGTCAGAGGACTGGTGGTGGCTGCTCTTTATCACCGGTGCCGTGGGTGCGCTCGCTACGCTTGGTTTCGCGCTGGGCGTAGTGGTTATGCGCAAAGCTGTCGCCCCCGTAGCAAAACTCGCAAAAGTGGTCGCAGACATCGACCCAGAACAACTAACGGCCGAAGATCATAAACGCATAGAGGCCAGTCGTTTCGGCGATGATGAAGTTGGTGTGCTCGCCAGAACTATCGAAAAGACCCTTGAGCGTATAAGCGCATTTGTTGAGAGAGAAAGATATTTTACCAGTTCAGCGAGTCATGAGTTACGGACCCCGATCACGGTCATAACAGGCGCACTTGAGCTGCTAGAACAAAGTGATTTGTCAGCGGCCGATGTGAAGGTGGTAGATCGAGTGAGGCGCGCTACGTTCGACATGAAAACCACGATTGAAATGTTTTTGTGCCTCGCTCGCGAAACCGACGACGGGTTATATGACGAGCAATTTTTAGTGATGCCGCTGGTAAGCAAAGCGATAGATCAGCAGCGCTACCTACTGACCCGCAAATTCGTCGATGTTGATATCGACGAACTCGCAAAACCCAGCATCAACGGACATCCACAGGCTTTTTCTATTGCGGTCAATAATCTGGTGCGAAATGCGTTCGAGCATACGCTCCACGCGCACGGTCCGATCACAATTCATATTAAAGAGCATGAGCTCTTAGTCACCAATCAGGTGAGCAGTGACACTGATAAGCGGCACACGCCGACTGAGACGTCCTCGTCGCGGGGTTATGGCCTTGGTCTGGGTATCGTACAACGGTTGTGTGAGCGCAATGGCTGGTCGTTTTCGCTACTCGCTGATGAGAAGCGTGTCGTCGCCCGTCTTTCGTGGTGATCCAAAAAGACTAGGTCAGTACCATTTTCAAATGGCGGTTAAATGGCATCAGCTCTAACGTCATTATGGCCGCATAGGTAGTCAAACGGGGGTACAGGGTGACCTTTAAACGCAAGCCGCAAGTGTCCGCCGCCGAGTCAGCGTCTTTCCCTTCCCGAGGTAGAAAGAGGCAAGCTCCAATAACCGTCTCGGCTCCAATGACGCCAGCAATAGATGTTGTCCATCTTAAGAGCATGGTAAACGAAACCTTGCTGGAGCTTATGCCAACTCAGGAAACATCGCCCACGTATCTGCATCAAGCCATGCATTACGCCTTGCTGGGTCCAGGCAAGCGCTTGCGCCCACTTCTTACGATTCTGGCTGCGAACGTGGCCACTGACAATCACACCCTCCGAATGGCCTGTGTATCGGAACTGGTGCATACCGCTTCGCTGATACTCGACGACCTGCCCTGCATGGACGATGCGACGATGCGCCGTGATCGCCCCTGCACGCATATACGCTTTTCCGAAAGCACCGCCATTCTTGCCTCAACCAACTTCCTCAACCTCGCGTACGGGGTTATCGCCGATTGCCCCAACGTGGATGCTTCCACCAAAGTCGCCATGAGCGCTCATCTCAGTGATGTGATTGGTTCAATGGGATTAGTGGGTGGGCAGATTGCTGATTTACAAAATCAGCCCGTAGGCACCAAGAGCGCCATTGAGCAACTCTACCACCAGAAAACAGGCTGCCTGTTTGAGTTTGCTGTCGTCACCGGTGCACGCCTTAGGGGGGTGGATGCAGAAGTGATAGACGCATTGACGCGCTTTGCCCGTGCCTTTGGTCTGCTGTTTCAGCTTTACGATGATATGTTGGATCACACTACCTTTGTACAGGAGACCGGTAAGGACGTTCAGCAGGATGCGGCGAAAACCACGCTGCTTTCTCTTTACACACCGCAAGAAATTCGCGGCGCATTGATCAATGCACAAGCAATGGCAAGAGAGCAATTGCGTAGAGCTGGATACGATGAATCCTTACTCGCAGTGCTCGTAGAACAGCAGTTCGTTACCTTCAACATTGCGGCGCAAAGGCTTGGGGTTTAGACCTTGCAAATGACGGCTACTACAGCACTCACCATTGATCGTCTACGGGTTGTCTACGGCAGCCACAACGCCTTAGACGACGTTTCTTTACAGATACGCCCAGGCGAAATACTCGGCGTCCTCGGGCCTAACGGTGCCGGAAAATCGACACTGTTGCGCGCCATTACCGGCAAGTTGCGCCCCACCTCTGGGCACATATTCATTGCAGGAAAAGCGCTTTCTCCGGGTAAGGCCTATCAGCACTCCATCGGCTTCACCCCCCAGTTCCTGGGTTTATACCGGCACTTAACGGGGCGGGAGAACCTGGCTTTTTTCGCGCGCTGCACAGGTGTCAGCCGCCATCAGATGCCCGCTCGGGTCAGTCAAGCGCTGGAAGAAATCGAGTTAACAGACAATGCCGATGTGCGGGTCGACCACTTGTCCGGTGGTATGCAGCGGCGCTTACACCTGGCAGCCACCTTGGTCTCGCACCCTTCTCTACTGGTGCTGGACGAACCCACGGCCGGGGTCGACCTGGGTGTGCGCCTGGCAATCCACGACCTTATTCGCCGCCGCGCCGAGCAAGGGGCGGCCGTGGTCGTGGTTACTCATGAGTTAGATGAAGCTGAAGTGCTATCCCACCGCGTCGCCCTTCTTCATCAAGGCCAACTGAAAGCCTTGGCCGCGCCGCAGACATTAGTACACGAAACCTTCGGCAACCGTCAGCTATTCGTTGTGCGTACGGTTAATATGCTCTCCTCGGCACTCTGTGACCGACTTCAGGAGATCGGCTTTCGCCCTCGCAGTGATGAGAGTAGTGATGAGAGCAGTGAATGGTGGCTGCAAAGTGACCTGCCGCTGGATAGTTTGATCGATCACCTCTACCGTGGCTTGGGCGGAGCACGTGATGCGATTGCCGAGGTTTCGATACGCCGGCCCGGACTAAAAAACGTGATGCAGCACGTTACCGGTGCCCGAAGCGATGCTGCGGCGGAGACAGTGTCATGAGGGCAATTTTCCGGGTGATGGCCTTGGGCTTGTGGCGTGACCGCGGTGCGTTACTCATGGCATTTGCTTTGCCCAGCCTGGTATTCGCCATATTCGCCAGCATCTTCTCCGGCGCCACGGAAGGCGACCTGCACTTGCGGATAGGGCTCGTGTTGGAAAGCGAAGATCCGGTATTGCAAGACTTCGCGCAGTACCTGACACAAACCGAAGAGGTGGAGATGACGGCGCTGCCCGATTCGAGCCGTGCTCAACTACTGGAAGAGGTGCGACAAGGCAATTTCGACACCGCGGTGATCATCCATGGGCAACTAAACAATAACAACAGCCCGCTGTTTACTATCATCAGCGAGCCCACTCGTGAAATTGCCGCCCTGTCTTTACAAGGCTGGCTGCGACAAAGCCTAGCCTCGCAACAACCACAGGTTCTTGCGCACCTTCTTGCGCAAAGCACAGAAGCTTTAGTTGATGGCTTCTCGCCCGAACAACAGGCGCGCCTGGACGCCGCTTTAGAAGCCATGACCAGGGAAACGGACAGCGCAGCCGCCGAAGACGCGCTTATCGAGTTTCAACCCGTCTATGGCCAGGCATCAGCGTCTATATCTGGGCTTAGCGGTATTGCTTACTATGCGGGCGCCACCACTATTCTGTTCTTGTTATTGTCCGCCGTGAACGCGGGCATGGTGAGTTTGGAAGAGCGCCAAAACGGTATCGCCGAACGCCTTCTACTGAGCAAAGCGGCGCATTCGCGGTTACTGTTGGGTCGGTTTCTGTTTTTGTTGAGTCTGGGATTTTTCCAGGCCAGCGCTATCTTCCTGGTCGCCAGGTTCGGTTTTGGACTACAGATAGAGAGCGCTTTGGCGAAAGTCATTGTCATGGCACTTGCCTGCGCCGCCGCTAGTGCCGGGCTGGCACTTTTACTCCTGTCGCTATGTCGAACAACGCAACAGGCGACGACCTTTTCTTCGTTTTTTGTGCTCATTATATCCAGCGTCGGCGGCTCAATGGTGCCACGTTTTATGATGCCTGACTGGTTGCAGACGGTGAGTCTGTTCACACCGAATGCCTGGGCTATTGAAGGTTTTTACGGGGCGTTGATTCGTGGCGATAGCTGGTCTCAGCTAGCCCAGCCCGGCGGCATTTTGACCGCCGTGGCACTGGTGTGCCTGCTTTTAGCTGCCCTCCCCTTATTCAAGACGCCGGCCTAAGAGAGGTTGTAAAACATGATGGACTGGTTCTGGACATTCATGCTTGTGATAGCGGCTTTCCTGGGCATGGAAGTGTTCGCCTGGTACGCCCATAAATACATTATGCACGGCTGGGGCTGGCGCTGGCACAAATCCCATCACGAACCCACTGAGGGCATGTTCGAGAAGAACGACCTGTATGTTGTTGTGTTTTCGCTGGTGGTGGTCGGCATGTTTGCTGTGGGGGACCTTTACTGGAAGCCACTCATGGCCATCGCGACGGGCATTACGCTTTACGGCATCGTTTACTCTCTGTTTCACGACGGAATGGTTCACCGACGCTGGCCGATTCGCTGGCAGCCGAAGAGCGGCTATTTGAAGCGTCTGGTCCAAGCTCACCGTATTCATCATGCCGTACGTACTCGAAAGGGTGCTGTCTCCTTCGGCTTCCTTTACGCGCCAGATGTCAGAAAACTCAAAAAACGCCTAAAGCAGCAACGGGTTGCACCGCCAGCGGGAGCGCGACATGACCGATGACAGTATGGTGAAACGCAAGAATGATCATCTCGACATCGTGCTGGACGCTCGTCGGGCTAACACGTCGACCCCTACGGGATTCGCCGACTATCGCTTCGTCCATTGCGCCTTGCCACAGTTGCACTTGGACGATATCGATCTAAGCATACGATTTTTCCATAAAACAGTGAACGCACCGCTGTTGATCAGCTCCATGACCGGCGGTGCCGAGCGGGCCAAAACGATCAATCATCACCTGGCAGAAGCCGCCCAACACTTGGGTATCGCACTAGCGATCGGCTCTCAGCGAGTCGCTCTACAGTCTGGCAACGATCATGGCCTGACCAAGCAGTTACGACGCATCGCCCCGGATATTACCCTGCTTGGCAATATCGGCGCGGGACAGCTACGGGAGCCTCAGGGGATCGACTGGGCGCGCCGGGCGGTGGAGATGATTGAGGCGGATGCATTAATCGTCCATCTCAACCCCCTGCAGGAAGCGGTACAACAGGGCGGCGACCGGGACTGGCGTGGCGTGCTTCAGGCCATCGGCACGCTGGTCACGTCGCTCGAAGTGCCGGTGGTGGTCAAGGAAGTCGGCGCGGGTATCTCCCCTGAGGTGGCCAGGGCGCTGGTGGAAGAAGGTGTGGCGATGATCGACGTGGCCGGCGCCGGCGGCACCAGTTGGGCGGCGGTGGAGGCGGAACGCGCGACAAATGAGCACCAGCGTCGGGTCGCCATGGCCTTCGCCGACTGGGGCATCCCCACCGCCCAGGCCATTCGGTCGGCGCGCCAAACCCTGCCGGAGACGCCGCTGATCGCTTCTGGGGGTATTCGCGATGGGGTGGACGCCGCCAAGGCAATACGCCTGGGGGCGGACTTGGTGGGGCAGGCCGCGGCGGTGCTCGAGAGTGCCACCGAATCGAGTCAGGCGGTGATCGAGCACTTCGAGGTGATCATCCAGCAGCTGCGTATCGCCTGTTTCTGTACCGGCAGCGCCGATCTGCATGCCCTGCGTGCGGCGGTGCTGCTGGATGATCGCGGCGTCCCTCTGGAAGCGCCCCATGGCTAGGTATATCGCCGTCATCGCCCCTGTCCTGCCGCGCCGGTCACTGGCGACGAGGTATGACTCATGAACGCGCCAAGATATGACCTGATACTGGTGGGGGGCGGTCTGGCCAACGGCCTTATCGCCCTGCGCTTGATACAGGCGCAGCCAGAGTTGCGCCTGCTGGTGCTGGAAAGCGAAAGTCGCCCCGGTGGTCATCACACCTGGTCGTTTCACGAGGGCGACCTTTCCGCAGACCAACATGCCTGGCTGGCGCCCATGGTGGGTCGTCGCTGGCCGCGGCACCGGGTGATTTTCCCGCACCGCGAGCGACTGTTGAACGGAGGCTACTCCAGTATCTTCTCCCGGGATTTCGCCCGCGTTCTGGAAGAGGCCCTGGGCGACAACCTGTGGGTCGACACGCGCGTGGCCCGCCTTTCCACGGATAGCGTTGAACTTGAGGATGGCCGGGTGCTGCACGCGAAAGCGGTCATCGACGGCCGGGGTCCCACCGACAGCGCTCACCTGACCCTGGGCTACCAGGCCTTTCTCGGCCAGGAAGTCCGCCTGGACACGCCCCACGGCCTGGAAGAACCGATCCTCATGGACGCCAGAGTGCCCCAGCAGGACGGCTACCGGTTCGTCTACGTACTGCCGTTCAGCCAGGATACCCTGCTGATCGAGGATACCCACTATGTGGACCGCCCGGAGGCGGACGCGGCCCAACTGCGTGAGCATATCGGCGCCTACGCGCGGGATCGCGACTGGCAGATCGTCGAAACCCTGCGGGAAGAGAGCGGCGTGCTGCCGATCATCCTGGCGGGTGAGTTCGATGCCTTCTGGCAGAACGCCCAGGGCCAGCCGCGAAGCGGACTGCGCGCCGGGCTGTTCCACCCCACCACCGGGTACTCCCTGCCCAAAGCGATGAGTCTGGCAGAACGCATCGCCGAGCTTGGCAAGCTCGATGCGGCGTCGTTGTACCCGGCCATTCATGCCTTCGCCGCCCGGGAATGGCGGCTCCAGGGCTACTTTCGCCTGCTCAATCGCATGCTGTTCCTGGCAGGCCGCCCGGAGCGGCGCTGGCAGGTCATGCAGCGCTTCTACGGCCTGTCGGAACCGCTGATCGAACGCTTCTACGCCGGACGCCTGACCCGTGCCGACAAGGTGCGCATCCTGATGGGCAAGCCGCCGGTGCCGCTTGGCGAAGCGCTCAAGGCGGTGCGGGCGAATTCCCCACAAAAGATTTCATCCACCTTCTTCGGAATACGCTCATGACCCAGCCTCAACGTGCCCTGGTGATCGGCGCCGGCTTCGGCGGCCTGGCCCTGGCGATTCGCTTGCAGTCCGGCGGCTACCAGACCACCCTGCTGGAAAAGCGCGACAAGCCCGGCGGCCGCGCCTATGTCTATGAAGATCAGGGGTTCACCTTCGATGCCGGTCCGACGGTGATTACCGACCCCTCCGCCCTGGAAGAACTCTTTCGTCTGGCAGACAAACACATGGCAGATTATGTCGAACTGCTGCCGGTCACGCCTTTCTACCGGCTATGCTGGGAAGATGCCCCTGCCTTCGATTACGTCAACGACCAGGCCGCCCTGGAGCGACAGATCGCCGAGCGCAATCCCCGGGATGTGGAGGGCTATCGGCAATTCCTGAGCTATTCGCAGGCAGTGTTCGAGGAGGGCTATCGCAAGCTCGGCGCCGTGCCCTTTCTGGCCTTTCGCGACATGCTCGCTGCCGGGCCGCAGCTAGCGAAGCTCCAGGCCTGGCGCAGCGTCTACTCCATGGTCTCGAAATTCATCAAGGATCCGCACCTGCGCCAGGTCTTCTCCTTTCATTCCCTGCTGGTGGGGGGCAACCCTTTCGCCACTTCCTCCATTTATACCCTGATCCATGCCCTGGAGCGGGAGTGGGGCGTATGGTTTCCCCGGGGCGGCACCGGCGCACTGGTACAGGGTATGGTCCAGCTGTTCAAGGACCTCGGCGGCACCCTTGAACTGAACGCCGAAGTGGCAGGCATCGAGACCGCAGGGGATCGGGTAAGCGGCGTCACCTTGATGGATGGCCGGCATTTCCCGACGGAAGCACTGGCCTCCAACGCGGACGTGATGCATACCTACAGCAGGCTGTTGAGCGGGCATTCCCGCGGCACTCGCCAAGCCAGGTCCCTGGGCCGCAAGCGCTTCAGCATGTCACTGTTCGTGATCTATTTCGGCCTGGACAGGCCACCGCAAGGCCTGGAGCACCATACAGTGTGCTTCGGCCCCCGCTACAAGGAATTGATCGACGAGATCTTCAACGCGGACACCCTGGCGGAGGATTTTTCCCTCTACCTGCACTCTCCCTGTGTCACCGACCCGAGCATGGCACCTGAAGGCTGTAGCGCTCACTATGTCCTGGCACCGGTGCCGCACCTGGGCAAGGCGAACATCGACTGGGAAACCCAGGGGCCGATATACCGCGACCGCATACTCGACTATCTGGAGCGTCACTATATTCCCGGGTTACGGGAGCATCTGGTGACCTGTCGGCACTTCACGCCCCTGGATTTTCGCGAGGAGCTCAACGCCCACCTGGGTTCCGCCTTCTCCCTGGAGCCGATTCTCACCCAGAGCGCCTGGTTCCGACCCCACAACCGGGATGCCAAGATCGACAACCTCTATCTCGTGGGGGCCGGCACCCATCCCGGGGCCGGGGTGCCCGGCGTGATCGGTTCCGCCAAGGCCACTGCGGGCCTGATGCTGGAGCGACTCGATGATCGATAAGCTAGGACAGCATGCCGCACAGACCATCGCCGTGGGCTCCAAGAGTTTTGCCACTGCAGCAAAGCTGTTCGATCCGGCCACTCGGCGCAGCGCCCTGATGCTTTATGCTTGGTGCCGCCACTGCGACGACGTGATCGACGACCAGCAGCTGGGCTTTCGTGCTCAGGAAACCACGGGCAAAAGCAGCGAGACGCGCCTGAACGAGCTGCGACACCTGACGCGTCGCGCCTATGCCGGGGAACCCATGCAAAGCCCGGCCTTCGCCGCCTTTCAGGAGGTGGCACTCGGCCACGGGATTCCCGAGCGCTATCCTCTGGCTCACCTGGACGGCTTCGCCATGGACGTGGTAGAGCGGCGCTATGTTACTCTCGACGATACCCTGGGCTACTGCTATCACGTGGCCGGCGTGGTGGGCATCATGATGGCCTGGATCATGGGTACGAAGGATGAGGCGACCCTGGATCGCGCCTGCGACCTGGGGATGGCCTTTCAGTTGACCAATATCGCCCGGGATATCATTGAGGATGCCCAGATCGGTCGCTGCTACCTACCGGCACAGTGGCTGGAGAAAGCCGGCATTCCCCGCCAGGAGATGACAGCGCCAAGGCATCGTGAGGCCCTGGCAGGTCTGGCCCGACAACTGATCGATCTGGCCGAACCCTATTATGACTCCGCCTATGGTGGATTGACGGCCTTGACGCCTCGCTGCGCCTGGGCCATCGCCACCGCCCACGGCGTCTATCGGGAAATCGGGATCAAGGTGAAAGCGCACGGTGCTCGAGCCTGGGACACGCGTATCTCGACCGGCAAGATAGACAAAGCACGCCTGCTGGGTCAGGGACTCGCTCACTCGATGGCATCCCGCTGGCAAAGGCCAGCGCCAAGGCCTAGCGGTCTCTGGCAGCGTCCAGCGTAGAGGCATTCTTCATAGGACTCACGTGCTTTTCCCACACGGTGGCGCTTCAAGGTACTGATGGGGCGCCACCTGAAAACCGCAGTCTAATCCTTTGCTGGAGGCGCAGGCGTATGCGTCAATCGACCTAAGCGCTTGGTGGCCCACCTCACTGAATCGTCCAGGCAGCTATACACCACCGGAATGACGAGCAGGCTCAGCAGCGTCGAGGTGATCAACCCACCGATGACCACGAAGGCCATCGGGGCCCGGAAGCTGGGATCGCCAGCCCATCCTAGGGCGATCGGCATCATGCCCGCCCCCATGGCAATGGTGGTCATCACGATGGGCCGGACACGTTTTTTGCAGGCATCAACAATGGCGTTCACGCGTTCCAACCCATGCGTCTGACGGGCGATGATGATGTAGTCGACCAGCAGGATTGAGTTCTTGGTGGCGATGCCCATCAGCATGATCAATCCGATCATGGCAGGCAGCGAAACGGGCGTCTGCGTGAGGAACAACGCCAGGAAAGCCCCGGGGATGGAGAGCACCAGCGCCACCAGAATGGTGACCGGCTGCGTGAAATCCTTGAGCAGCAGCACCAGCACCATATAGATACACAGCACGCCGGTCAGCATGGCAATCCCGAAGCTTGCGACAAGCTCATCCATTTCCTCTGCATCGCCTTCTGCGGCCTGAAACACACCGCGCGGCAACTGACGTAAACTGGGCAGTGCCTGCACGGCCTCTTCGATGTATCCCAACGGCTGCCCTTGCAGGCTCACCTCGAAATTGACGTTGCGCAGACGATCATGCCGGGTGATTTCCGAAGGGCCGCTGCTCCACTCGAAGGAGGCAACACTCTCAAGCGGCACTGGCCCATTCGCACCAGGCACGGGTAGCCGTTTAAGGGTCGCCATATCCTCCCGCGCGGCATCCGCCAGTCGGACCATCACCGGCACCTGGCGCGAGCTGAAGTTCAACTTAGGCAGATCCTCAGCGTTATCGCCCACGGTCACGATGCGCAGCGTGTCGGCGATGGCCTGAGCCGAGACCCCAAGGTCGGCGGCGCGGGCAAAATCAGGGCGTACAAGGAGCTCAGGCCTGACCAGGCTGGCCGTCGAACTCACCGCGCCGATGCCGGGAATGGCGCGCATCTCCCGCTCGACTTGGCGGGCATGCAGTTCAAGCACCCGGCTATCCTCACCGGCGAGCACCACCTCATAGCCATCCCCCTCGTCGCCTACGCGAGTTCGCACGCCGGGAAGTGTGGCGAGTGCAATACGTAACTGCTGCTCTATGTCTTGCTGTGTAACGCCCGCGCGGGTTGCGCGATCCGACAAACCAACGGTCAGTTCCACCGAGGTCACACCAGAGTCACTGCTGCCGGAGTCCTCGCCGATGGCCGCAAAAACGCTGACTACATGCCGTTGGGTCACCAGTCGTGAGCGTGCCTGCTCGGCAAGCGCCTCCGCTTCAGACAAGGTGCTACCGGGCGGCAAGGTGAGCGTCGCCTGGGTCTGGGAGTTATCGTCGGGGGGTATGAAGGTTCCCGGTAACGTCGAGGCCAGCCAGATACCGCCTGCAAAGCAGGCCCCCGCCGCGAGGAGCGTCGTCTTACGGTGGCGCAGGCACCAACGGGCAACGACCAGATAGTGACTGATCCACGCTGGATCGCGAGGGGTGTGTTGGGGTGCGCGCAGCATATATGCAGCCAGCATGGGCGTCAGCAGGCGCGCCACCAGTAGCGAAAATAGCACCGCTACCGAGGCCGTCCAACCGAACTGAACGAAGAATTGCCCGACGGTGCCGCTCATGAAGGCGGTGGGCAGAAAAACGGCAATCAATGTAAAGGTGGTGGCGACGACGGCCAGGCCAATTTCCGCCGCCGCGTCCATGGCGGCCTGGCGCGGGGGCTTGCCCATTAGCAGGTGCCGTTCGATATTCTCAATCTCGACAATGGCATCGTCCACCAGCACCCCGATCACCAGCGAGAGCGCCAGCAACGTCACCACATTGAGCGTGAAGCCCATCAGGTGCATGAAAGCAAAGGTTGGGATGATCGACAGCGGAAGCGTAACCGCCGCTATCAGTGTGGCCCGCCAATTGCGCAGAAAGCAGAACACCACCAGCACCGCCAGCGCCATGCCCTCGAATAACATATGCATGGAGCCTTGATAGTTTTCCACCACCGGCCCGACGAAATTGAAGGCTTCTTCGATCTCGACATGGGGATATTGCACCTGCAACTCAGCGAGTGCAGATTGCACAGATCGGAAGAGCGTCGTGTAGGGAAAGAGTGTAGAT
>OJIL01000134.1_pt1 | contig 13307 bp, 9 predicted proteins | sample 1595731 | NCBI WGS metagenome assembly OJIL01 (sample SAMN05416787, study PRJEB24817) | seawater metagenome | isolation source: Sea water | place: Canada:Atlantic | collected 2013-11
GGGCAGTATAGTGCATTTGCGAGGGCTACTGAACCTCTGTGGTGAGGCGCAGTTGAGCGGTTACTAGCCCAGTGATGCCACGCTTTTGAGCACCAGCCGCACCAGCTCAGCCTGCCTCGAGACGCCGGTTTTGGCGAAGATGGACTTGAGCTGGGCGCGTGCAGTGTGCTGGGAGATGTTCTGTGCCTCCGATACCTCGGCGAGACTGAGCCCGCGAGACAGGAGAATGGCGAGGTTGGCCTCGGCCGGCGTGAGGTCGAACAGTTGCCCCAGGGTGCCCTGGGAGCTGGGTTCGTTGAGGTCCGGGTCGGAAATGAAAACGGCGACACAGGGGCTGGACTGGCCCTCACCCCACTCGGAAACCGGCACCGGGCGCAGTACCAGGCCCAGCTGTGCCCGTTCGCCACCACGCGGCACCCGCAGCGCGCGAATCACCGAGGCCTCGCCGCGATGCAGCGCCTTGATAATGGTCTCCAGCGCGGTTTGCAGCTCGCGGTTCTTGTCCCGATGCTCAACGACCAGATGTTGTCCGCGTATGCTGAGCCCGTTGTCATCCTCCAGCAGCGCCCGCGCGATAGTGTTGGTGCTCAGTACGCGCCCCTGTTCATCCAGGATGATAGTGGCCACCGCCAGCTGCTCGACGGCGCCGGCATACAGGTTGCGCTCTGAGGCGGTGCGCCCGAGCGTAGCGTAAAGCTGGATGGAGAGGCGCAGGTGAGGGGCAATACGGGCCAGAACCGCGCGCTCATCGGCACTGAACGACGCTTCCTCGTGGCGGCGCGAGAAGCGCAGACGGGCGAGCATGCCACCGGGCTCAACGGTGTCCAGGCCGAGTATGCGGAACAGGCCGGCAGATTTCAGGTAGTGCTCGTAATACTCCGAGGCGACCAGTTCCGCATCGCTGAGAATGTCCTCCAGTGCCACCACCCGGTCCGGGGGCAGGTTAACAAAGGGGTCCAGCGCAAAGAACTGTTCGCGATAGGCCGTGACCTCCCAATCAGCGGGGTCCGACAGGGCTTTTGCCGCCCGCAGGTCTGCTGCTGGCCGCACGCTGTTGAGAATCACGCCGCGGTCATCTTCTGCCGGAGGACGCAACACCAGCGACACGACCTGGCAATCGATCAGTTCGCGCAGCAGGGGCAGAGCCGATGACCAGGGCGGATTTTCCAGCGGCCCGCGATAGAGCGCGGCTACCAGCGCATCGTAGGCTGCCGGCACTGTGCCTACCGTAGCGACATCGAGCGGATCACTCCGCTCATTCACTTTTCGATACTCGACAAATCCAGGGTGACCTCTGCGAGCGGTTTGGGTCGGCCGATGCCCCAGCCCTGCAGGTAGTCAACGCCAATCTCCTGGAGTTTGCGGATGATCGCCTCGTTCTCCACCGATTCTGCAATCGTTTCCTGGCCCAGGAAGTGGGCGAGGTCATTGATCGAGCGCGCCATGGCGTAGTCGTTGCTGTCCTGGTCGATGCCGGTGATGAAGCTGCCGTCGATCTTGACGTAGTCCACCGGCAGTTCGCGCAGGTAGTTGTGGCTGGCGAGGCCGGTGCCGAAGTCGTCGATCGAGAACTTGCAGCCAATGTTGCGGAAAGCGCGTACGAAATCTGCCGCCTTCACCAGGTTGGAGATGGTGCCGGTTTCGGTGATTTCGAAGCACAGCCGGTTGGTGCCCACGCCGAACTCGGAGATCTGCTCGAACAGGAAGTCGAGGAATGCGTCATCGGTGACGCTGGCGCCAGACAGGTTGATCGCCACACTGGGTACCACTTTCTGTGCATCCATCAGGGAGTTGATCCACATGAAGGCCTCGCGCACCACCCAGCGGTCTACCAGCGTCATGATGCCGTGACGCTCAGCGGACGTAATGAAGCTCTGGGGAGAACTCAGTTTGCCGCTCTTGTCACGCATGGCCAGCAGCAGTTCATAGTGACGCGTTGTGGAGCTTTCGCCGGTCATGGCGGTCTTGACGATAGGCTGCGCTCGCAGCATGAAGCGCTCGCTGGAAAGCTCGTCCTCCAGTGCCTTGCGTGAGCGGCGTTGTTCACTGCGCAGGGTGCGCACGGTTTCTTCGCTGGCCTCGTACAGATGCACGCGGTTGCGACCGAGCTGTTTGGCCTGGGTGACCGCTGCCTGCGCGTTGGCCATGACCGAGTCGACGTCCGGGCTGTAGTCCTGAATAGGCGCAATACCCACCGATACAGTGAAACTGACCTTTTCGCCGTCGATGTCCACGGTGCCATCGGCGATATCGCTGCGTACCTGCTCCGCGAGTGCCTGCGCCTTCTCGATATTGCCATCCACCAGCAGTATGGCAAAGGTGTCTTCCTCCAGGCGCGCGGAAGACGTTTTGCGCCCGTGCAGCTGTGCCAGCAGCCGGGAGAATTCAAGCAGCACCTGGTCGCCGCTGATGCGGTCGTAGATGTCGTTGACCAGACCGAAGCGGTCGATGTTGAGCAGCAATATGGCGTGTTGCGAGTGGTGGGTGTGTGCGTGGCGCAGCGCACGCCCGACCTGGTCGATGAAGATGTCGCGGTTGATCAGGCGGGTAAGGGGGTCGTGGTTGCGAGCGAAGCTCAGCGTGCGCTGCACGTCCTCCAGCGTGTTGTACATGCTCTGGTCGACAACCGAAAGACGATCGGCAGGCGCCGGGGGCTGCGCACCACGGCTAAGCTGGCGCGCGAGCTGTACCTGGTTGAACTCCGCGACTTTCTGGCCGCGGTCGTTTACGAACAGGAAGCGCTCCCGGTCGTCGCTGATCCAGGCCAGTTGAATGCGATGCTTGACCCCGGCCTTGTCGCGGTAGTTCAGCCACATGCCCTTGCCCAGTGTATCGACGCGCTGCACCCACCGGCGCAGCCGTCGCGTTTTTGCCAGGCGTTCCTCGCGCGTGGGTTGTGTCTCGCCGTCCGTATCCCCGTCCGCTTCGCTGTCGCGCTGCAGCATGTCCACGGCTATGTCGCCGGCAAGTACGCCGCGCAGCTCATCGAACACGGCCTGAATAGAGACGTTGCCGGGCAGGGCGCCGCTGATCTGCTGTTCCATCAGGTCGATGAAGGGCTCGGCTTCAAGGCTTCTTTCAACGCTCTGGTCTTCACTGACCTCGCCGCGCTGCTGCTCGAGCAACCAGGTGGTCAGCAGCTGCAGCGTGCGTCTCTGCTCCTCCCAATCATCGCTCCCCACGCCCTGTTTGACATGGGTCAGTACCATGAGGTCGCGCCAGCCGTGGTCAATCAGTTCCTGCAGAATGCGGGGAATCTGCCCCGGGGGCAGGCACTCGCGCACCACACTTTCCACTGCGTCGCGTGCGCCGCGCAGCTTTTCCTTGCCTTCCTGGGTCTTGACCACCCGCTCGATATTGCGCGCGTGGGCTTGCGACTGCTGCCTGGACAGCCGCTCCACATGCTCCAGTGCTGCGGCGAATACGGCGGAATCACCGTCATAGTCGCGGACGATGGCCGCTACAATTTCGGCAACGCGGCTCTCCAGCAAGCGATTGGGGAAATTGGCGGAGCTGCCCAGCGCGGCCAGTTTATCTACCAGCGTGCGTGCCGGGTGGTCTGGCTGCAGGAAAAACTGCGGTTCGGTGAGCGCCAGCCGCGCCAACGGCAATTGCAGGTCGCTCAGTACAGGCTGCAGTTCGCTGCTGACATCGAGTTGCGATCGAATGGTCTCGAACAGGCTGTCGATCATCTCGAGCTGATTGCGGTTTTCCGCGCTCAGCGCAGCGTCACCTTTCAATCCCGGTGTCTGGCCCAGCAAAAAGTCCGCAACGGCGGTTTCACCCGCCGCGGCCTGCGGTGACTTGCCGATCTGCTGCAACTGGGCGAGGGCGTTGATCAACTTCTGGGTATCGAGCACCGCGCCCGCTGGTTGCGGTTGCTGTTCCACTTCACGCTTGAAATTCAGTGCGTTGATGACCGATGAGTACAGCTGCTGCGGGCGACTCTCCGCACCGTCACCCCCGTTTGCGCTGCTGCCTCCCATCCCCGCGTCCTGCCGGCGCCGGTGTGTACGATCCGGACGCTCATCCGCCTTGCGCAGCAGCGAACCGTTGGCCAGGATCTCTCCCTCGAGGTCCGGCCGGATTCCCGCCTGTTCAAGAATGTCGTTCAAGTGCCGGTACAGGCTGTCGAGGTTGCGCACGAAGTGCCGGGCAAACAGGTCATAAATGCGCTGGGTCAGCTGTTGCGGTACCCGGTATTCTTCGAGTACCAGTTGCAGTGATCGTGCCAGCTGAGCCACGTGCTCGGGCAGGCGCAGTTTCAGCGGGTCGGTCTGCACCAGCTCTGCCACACGGATTTGCAGGGCTTCCATGCCAATGCGGTGCAGGTCCTCGCCAACGTGGGCGAGGCGGTCGACTGCGAGATAGTTCTCGAAGGTGTGCAGGTCCACCAGGTCCATCGTTCCGCTTTCATCCATGACATCCCACCAGTGATGCAGCTCGGCGGCGGGCGGGGTCAGGTTGTCGTGGAAGCTGTGGTAGTGGCCGAGGAAGCTGGCCAGCATGCCGCGCTGGTGGATTTGCAGAATGCCGATGGCATCGGTGACCTGGGTGCGTGAGATCTGGCCCTGGTGCGGTGAGGGCGAAGAGCGCAGGAGGTTCTCCGTGAGCCCCTCCAGAAAACGCGCAAAGCGGCGCTCCAGTTCGCGTTCACTGATCTGGCGGTAGGTGTCAAACGCGTTCAAGCGAACCTCTCTGGCGCGGCCAACGGCCACTGTTGACCATCGTGCCGCGTATAACTCTGCAACCGTGTTGCGCGCATTGCGTTCAGGTTGGCAGGTGGCATGTCAGCTCTCATTCGGATGGGGAAACTCCCGCCGCACGGCGACCTTTTGGGCGCAGTATACCTGCACAGCCCACAGCGACAAGCACTGGTGTGGTGTACCGAGGCCCGTTGCTAGGGTGTGGTGGGCGCTTCTTCCGGCAGCGCGAAGGCCATGATGGCATCCCCCGCTGTCGACCAGCCGTGGCCGCCGGCCGCCAGCACGACGAATTGCCGCCCGCCCACTGTGGCCCGGTAGCTGAGAGGCGTCGCGTTCCCGGTATAGGGCAGGTCGTATTGCCACAGCTGCTCGCCAGTCTCGCTGGAGAAAGCGCGCAGGTACGAGTCCGTGGTAGCGGCGATGAAGATGACCCCCGACGCCGTCGTCAGCGGCCCGCCGGCGTTGGGGGAGCCCGCCTCGAACCAGAAAGGCCACGGCGCCTGGCCGCGCGTGCTGCCCAGTGGCCGCGTCCAGGCAACCTCACCCGAGCGTAGATCCACTGCCGTCAGGCTGCCCCACGGGCGTGGATTGCAGGGGGCACCCAGGGGCGAGAACAGCGGGAAACGGCGCACGCCATAGGGGCTACCCTGCATCGCATAGTGTTCCAGGGGATACCCTGCCTCCGGGTTGAGCGCATCGTATTCCGCGCGGGGAATCAGTTGCACTACCGTGGCCAGATGCATCTGGTTGGCGATCAGCAGGCCGCGCTCGGGATCAATGCTGACGCCTCCCCATGATGCCGCCGGTGGTGCTGGGATAGAGCACACTGCCCTCAAGACTGGGGGGCGTGAACATACCGTCCGAGCGGTAGCGTGCGAGCTCCTTCTGGCAGGCAAGCTTGTCCAGCCATACCAGTCCGTCCATGTGCTCGGGCCCCAGTTTCGCGGGTTGGTGCAGCGGGCCGGGATGTGTGGGAAACGGCTGAGTGGGGGAGAGGGTCTCACCCGGCACCCCGCCCTGCGGTACGGCACGTTCCTCCACCGGATACAGCGGCGCGCCAGTTTGTCGGTCGAGCAGGAACACGTGCCCCATCTTGGTGGCCTGTGCCAGCCCGGCGCGTCCACCTCCGACCCCGGGAATACGGAACAGGGTTGGCTGTGATGCCACATCATAGTCCCACACGTCGTGGTGTACGGTCTGGAAGTGCCAGCGCACTTCACCACTGTCGGCATCCAGCGCGACGACGGAAGAGCCGTAGGCATCTATGCCATCGCGTTCCCCGCCAAACAGGTCCGGAGCCGGGTTGCCGGTGGGCACATAGATCAGGCCGCGTTCAGGGTCGCCGGCGATGGGCGCCCAGACATTGGGGCTGCCCTGGTGGTAGCGCGCGCGACCGAGGCTGTCGCGATGCCGCTCGCGGTAGTCAGCGGTGACCGGTTCCCAGGCCCACGCCAACTGCCCCGTACGCGCATCGAACGCGCGCACGACACCGGAGGGAACATCCTTGCGCTCGTTGTCCGGAACCAGCGCGCCAATCACCGCCAGGTCATTCTGGATCCAGGGCGGCGAGGTCGGGTAGTACACCAGCGGTTCGGCACCGCTGATATCTTCTTTCAGGGAAACACGTCCTGCGTTGCCAAAATCTGCACAGGGCTCACCGCTGCGCGCATCCAGCGCAATCAACTCGGCATCGCGCGTGCCATAGAGGATGCGCACGCCACAGCTCGCGGCCGCCTCGTCAGGCTCCGCGGCACGCCACAGGGCCACGCCGCGGCACACCACCGGGTACATGCCGCTGCGGCGGTTTTCCACCTCGGGATCAAACACCCAGCGCTCTTCACCGGTTTCGGCGTTCAGGGCAAACACACGCCCGAATGGGGTGCAGTAGTAGAGTGTGTCGCCGTCAACCAGGGGTGTCACTTGCAGTGAGCTCAGACCCCATTCACCGCTGCCATCACTGAAGTCGCCAGAATGATGGCTCCAGGCTAGTTCCAGCTGGTTGACGTTCTGCGGGGTAATGTCGGTGAGTTCCGCGTGCTGTCCGGCGTCCTTGCCGCCATAGTGGGGCCAGCCCTGGATAGCTGCGCCGGTGTCAGCCGAGGCCACACCGGTGGGGGCGCTCTCGCTTGCAGCATGGCAGCCTGTCGCCAGGGTAAAGGCGGTCAGGAGTACGGTCAGGCTACGCGGCGTCTTCATGAGGCGCTGGTTGTATTGGCTGCCTGCAGGAAGGCCGGTTTTTCTCCGCCGCCATGCACCGCAATGCTGGTGCCGCTGATGTATGACGCCAGCGGCGAGGCCAGGAACAGACAGGTATCGCCGATGTCCTCGGGCACCGCCATCCGGCCCAGAGGTATGGTGCGGCCCACCGCGGCCACACCGTCGGCATCCCCGTAGTGCAGGTGTGCTTGCTCGGTTTCAACCAATCCGGCGATGATGGCATTGATCCGCACCAACGGTCCCCACTCCACCGCCAGCGATTGGCCCAGATTGACCAGGCCAGCCTTGGCGGCACCGTAGGCTGCGGTGCCCGGCGAGGGTCGGATGGTGCTGACGCTGGCGATATTGATGATACTACCGCCCGATGGCTGCGCCTGCATGACCCGGTTTGCCAGCTGCGCGGCGTGCAGCGCCGACGTCAGGTTCAGCGCAATGATGGATTCGTGAAAACGGGGTGAAACCGTGGCCGCCTCTGCTTCGGGTGCGCCACCGGCGTTGTTCACCAGCACGTCCAGGCGCCCGAAGCGGGCCACCACCGCATCGACCATCGCTTCCAGCTGTTCGTATTTGCGTACATCACAGGCGACGAAAAAGGCCTCGCGCCCGTCCGCCGCGGGCAGTTGCTCCGGTGGATTACGGCCACAGATGGCAACCTCCGCGCCGGCGGCCATAAAGCGCTCGCTGATGCCGCGGCCAACGCCTTTGCCGCCGCCTGTCACCAGCACGACACGACCGTTGAAATCCAGGGGGTTCTGCATAGTTCACTACTCCTTGTTGTGCGTAGCGGGCAACTTGTGATCGGCGTGTGAATTGCCTAAGATGCCTCGGCCTCGCGCATCCTAACCCGGTCACAGAAAAACGGGAAACCGCGATGGGTAAGCGGCCATTTTCAGGCAAACAGAGGCGCCGTCGGTAGACTTTGCTGAACTGCCTGCCTCTCCACCAAGCAATCAGGACGTAGATAGTTATGACAACAGAATCTCTGCCGGTACTCGCCATTCTGGGCGGCACAGGCGATCTGGGTACGGGTTTGGCACGGCGCTGGGCGCAGGCAGGCTATCGGGTCATTATCGGCTCGCGGACAGAAGAGAAAGCCGAACAGGCCGCCGGCGATCTGCGCGAGGTCATGGCGGCGCGGGGTGTGTCCGTCGCAGTGGAGTCGATGGAGAACCTGGCGGCAGCAGAGGCCGCCGACATCGTCGCGATCACAGTTCCTTTCAGCCACCAGAAGAGCACGCTGGAGCTGGTTGCGCCGGCGCTGCAGGGCAAGATCCTGATCGATGTCACCGTGCCCCTGGTGCCGCCGCGCGTTGCTCGCGTGCAGTTGCCACCGGAGGGCAGTGCCGGACAGATTGCCCAGGACCTGCTGGGTGAGACTGTGGATGTTGTGTCGGCGTTCCAGAACGTCGCCGCCGCGCATTTGCAGGATGAAGGTGCCGTGGACTGCGATGTGCTGGTGTGTGGCAACAAGAAAGAAGCCCGCGCCGCCGTGATCACGCTGGTGGAAGCGGCCGGCCTGCGTGGTTTCCACGCCGGCATGATCGCCAACGCCGCTGCGGCTGAGGCGCTGACCTCGGTATTGATCACCATCAACAAGCAATATAGCTGCCATGCCGGTATTCGGATTTCCGGCCTGGACAGCCATGGATGAGTGCACGGCTTGAACTGATTCCCCTGGAGGACTTTCCCGAAGTCGTGCCGGGGGATGACCTTGCCACACTGATTCACGCCAGCCTGGAGCACAACGGCTTGCAACTGCAGGCCGGTGACGTGCTGGTGCTGGCGCAGAAAATCGTTTCCAAGGCCGAAAACCGCTACCGCCGCCTGGCCGAGATTGAGCCGGGCGAGCGCGCGCGCGAGCTTGCGCGCCAGGCGGACAAGGACCCCCGCCTGGTAGAGCTCATCCTGGGCGAGTCCCGCGAGGTATTGCGGGTGCGCAAAGGGGTGATTATCGTCGAGCACCGTGAGGGCTATGTGCACGCCAACGCCGGCATCGACCGCTCCAATATACAGAATGACGCCGAAGATCCGCGCGTGCTGCTGCTGCCGCAGGACTGCAATGCGTCCGCGGCGCGGTTGCGTGAGGCCCTTGGTGTTCGCTGCGGCATCGCGCCGCAGATCATTATCAACGACAGTTCGGGCAGGGCCTGGCGGGTGGGGACTGTGGGCCTGGCGCTGGGTTGTGCGGGGCTCGACCCGCTGTTCAACCAGATAGGTGATTGCGATCGTTTTGGTAACCGTCTGGAAGTGACGGAGCCCGCCGTGGCCGATGAGTTGGCCGCCGCGGCTTCTCTTGTACAGGGGCAGGCAGCCGAGGGCCTGCCCGTTGTGCTGGCCCGCGGTGCGCGGTTGCGCCCTGCGACGGGTGATGCCCGCGCACTGTTGCGACCCCGCGAACAGGACATGTTCCGGTGACGCCGCCGGCAGGGCAGGTGTTGGCGCTCTCCGGCGGTGTGGGCGGCGCGAAACTGTGCCTCGGCCTGAGCGACTGCCTGCCTCCCGGGCAATTGCACATCGCCTGCAATACTGGCGACGATTTCCAGCACCTGGGGCTGACTATCTGCCCGGACATCGACACTGTGCTGTACACACTGTCCGGGCGCAGTGACACAGCCCAGGGCTGGGGACTTGCGGGAGAGAGCTGGCACGTGCTGCAGGCGCTGGAGGGCCTGGAGGGCGAAACCTGGTTTCGGCTGGGCGATCGCGACCTGGCAACGCACCTCTGGCGAGCCGGCCAACTGTCGGCGGGTGTTTCCCTGTCGGCGGTCACCGCAGAGCTTGCGCGGCGGCTGGGCGTGGCGGCGCGCGTCTATCCCATGAGCGACGATCCGGTGCCAACCCAGGTGCAGACGGACGAGGGCGAGCTGGCATTCCAGACGTACTTTGTGCGCGAGCAGTGTCGCCCGCAGGTCAGGGGCTTCCGCTTTCAGGGCGTGGATCAGGCCCGTCTGCAACCGGAGCTCAAGACGCTCTGCACGGGAGACAGTCTGGCCGGGGTGATTATTTGTCCTTCCAATCCTTTTGTGAGCATCGACCCCATGCTGCAACTGGACAATTTCTGGCAGTCCCTGCGAGAGTGTGCGGTCAAGGTGGTCGCAGTGGCGCCTATTGTCGCCGGTCAGGCACTGAAGGGGCCTGCGGCAAAGATGTTGGCAGAACTCGGTCTGCCGGTGACAGCGCTGGGCGTGGCAGAACATTACGCGCGGCACTATCCTGGCCTGGTCACTACGTTTGTACTGGACCACAGTGACGCTACACTGGCGCCAGATATTACGGCGCTCGGAATGGAGGTACAGGTGAGATCAACGATCATGCGGGAGCGCGCGGCAAAGCAGGCGCTGGCGAACGACTGTCTGGAGCTGCTGTGACCACACCGGTGCACGTGATTCTGCCGTTGAAGCGTCTGGACACCGCGAAGAGCCGTCTCGCTGAGACATTGGCGTCGGTACAGCGTCGCGACCTGGTACTGGCGATGGCGGGCGACGTGCTGGCCGTCCTGGCGGCACACCCTGCAGTGGTCTCGATTACCGTGATCTCCGATGAACCGGAGGCAGCGACGCTGGTGACGGTGAACAAGGCGCGACTGTGGTCGGAGTCCGGCTTGCTGGCGGCCGCCGCTGGCTCCGCGTCAGGCGGCGCAATGGCTTCTTCCCCCCTGCAGGCACTGAACCAGGTGCTCACCGCCGCCTGTCAGCGCTTGCGTTCGGAATTGCAGGACCCCGATGCCCTGTTGATGGTCATGCACGCCGACCTGCCGTTTCTCGGCGCAGCCGACCTCGATGCGGCACTGGCGCGCCCGGAAGCTGCCAGTGGCCTGCTTGTCGGCAGCGACGAAGCGGGTACCGGCACCAACCTGATGTTGTTCAAGGCCCGGCTAGCGCCGCAGTTTGCGTTCGGTGCCGGCTCCTGCGCGCTGCACCTGGGCTGGGCACGCGCTCAGCAGGAAGCGGCGGGGGCGCTGCTGCGGCCCGGCCTGGCTCGTGACATTGATACCCCCGTGGATATTGAACGCCTGTGCGCCTCGACTACTGCCGAGCTGGGTGCACGCACCCGCGACTGGCTGGTGCAATACGCCTCGGCGCGTCTCCATAGCAGTGCAGAAGGCGGTGCCCCGACGCGCGTCGGCGTTGCGGCCCTGCGCGCCGAGCTTATGTCGGGCGCGCTGCCCTCCGAAGCGGACTGCCTGTCGCTGGCTGAATGTACTGACACCGCCGACCTCGTGGCGCTGGCGGGTGAGCTGCGCGATCGCGGGCACGGGCATGTGGTGACCTACTCGCGCAAGGTCTTCGTGCCGCTCACGCGACTGTGCCGGGACGTCTGCCATTACTGCACCTTCGCGACGACACCAAAGCAGGTTGCCTCACCCTATCTCAGCGTGGATGAGGTTCTGGCACTGTGCCGGGAGGGTGCTGCCCAGGGTTGCCAGGAGGCGTTACTGACCCTGGGTGAGAAGCCCGAACTGCGCTACCGCGCCGCGCGCGAGGCGCTCGCCGAGATGGGCTTTGCCACCACGCTGGAATACGTGGCCCATGTGGCCGGGCGCATTCTGGAAGAAACCGGCCTGTTGCCACATATCAATGCGGGCTGCATGACCGCAGAGGAAATCGCCGCGCTACGCCCGGTTAGCGCCTCTATGGGCATCATGCTGGAGTCCGCTTCCGAGCGTCTGTGTGCGAAGGGGATGCCGCACTACGGTTCCCCGGACAAGTTACCCGCGGAACGTCTGCGCACCCTGCAATTGGCCGGTGAGGCTGCCGTGCCTTTTACCTCCGGTATTCTGATTGGCATCGGTGAAACGCGCCGTGAACGCATCGAGTCCCTGCTTGCGCTGCGCCGCGTGCACGAGCAGCACGGTCACCTGCAGGAGGTGATCGTCCAGAATTTCCGTGCCAAACCCGGCACCCTCATGGCCCGTGCGCCAGAGCCCGACCTTGAAGACCTGCTCTGGACGCTGGCGGTGGCGCGCATTATTTTCGGCGCCAGCATGAACCTGCAGGCGCCGCCCAACTTAAGCCCCGGTGTGTTGCCGCAGTTGCTCGCGGCCGGCATCAATGATTGGGGTGGCGTCTCACCGGTCACGCCGGACCACGTCAATCCGGAAGCGCCCTGGCCACACCTTGAGCACCTCGCGCGGGAAACCGCGGCGGCGGGCAAGTTTCTGGAACAGCGGCTCACCATCTATCCCGCGTATGTGCAGCAGCCTGAACAGTGGTTGGATCCGGCGCTGCGAACCCCCGTGCTCAGGCAGCAGGATGCAGGCGGATTTGCGCGGCGCGATGGCTGGGTGCCCGGTGAAGAGGCGCCGCTGCCAGCGGTTGAGGCAGAGTTGCTGTCGGCGCCGCAGAGTGCCTTTGCGGTGTCATCCGAGCTGCGCGCGGTGGTGGAACGTTGCGAGCGCGCGGAGCCGCTCGGTGAGGCCGATGTGGTGCGGCTGTTTGCGGCGCGGGGCGCGGAGTTCCGTTTTGTGGTGGATGCCGCCGATCGCCTGCGCCGCGCGCGCTGTAGTGATGACGTGAGCTACGTCATCAACCGCAACATCAACTACACCAACGTCTGCTATTTCAAATGCCAGTTCTGCGCCTTCTCCAAAGGCAAGCACACGGAAGAGCTGCGCGGCCGGCCCTATGATATCAGCGCCCCTGAGATCGCCCGGCGCTGCCGCGAGGCGTGGGCGCGAGGTGCCACCGAAGTGTGCATGCAGGGGGGCATTCACCCCGCCTACACCGGCCAGACGTATCTGGACATTCTGGCCACGGTGCGCGCCGCCACGCCTGATATGCATATTCATGCATTCTCCCCGCTGGAGGTGTGGCAGGGGGCGGCGACTCTGGGCCTGAGCCTGGTGGATTACCTGCGCCAGCTGAAGGCGGCGGGCCTCGGTACTCTACCGGGCACTGCGGCGGAAATCCTCGACGACGATGTGCGTGCCACCCTCTGCCCGGACAAGCTGAACACGGCGCAGTGGCTGGAGGTGATGGAGACGGCCCACAGTCTCGGGTTTCGTACCACAGCCACCATCATGTACGGCCATATAGAACAACCGCAGCACTGGGCGCGGCACCTGTTGCAGCTACGCGCTGTACAGGCCCGTACGGGAGGGTTTACCGAACTGGTGCCGCTACCGTTTGTGCACATGGAAGCCCCAATGTACCTGCGTGGCAAGGCCCGCCGCGGTCCTACCTTCCGCGAGGCGGTGCTGATGCATGCGGTATCGCGGCTGGTACTGAACGGCTTCATCGACAACATTCAGACGTCCTGGGTGAAAATGGGCGAGGCGGGGGTGGACGTGTGCCTGAATGCCGGCGCCAACGACCTTGGCGGCACGCTGATGAACGAGATCGGAAGAGCGTCGTGTAGGGAAAGAGTGTAGATCTCGGTGGTCGC
>OJIL01000138.1_pt1 | contig 12968 bp, 10 predicted proteins | sample 1595731 | NCBI WGS metagenome assembly OJIL01 (sample SAMN05416787, study PRJEB24817) | seawater metagenome | isolation source: Sea water | place: Canada:Atlantic | collected 2013-11
TCTACACTCTTTCCCTACACGACGCTCTTCCGATCTATCGTGTAGGTCTGGTCCGCGAAGTCGGCCAGTGAAGTGGCGGTCCACTCACCCACAATGTTCCGCTCAGACTCCGTGTTCGCCTCAGTAGGTTCCGCTCTATCACTGCTGGTGGTGGGCTCTTCTGCGTGTGCAGTCGCTCCCAGAGCGAGTGCAGAAAGCGGCAGTAAGAATGTACGATTCATCGGGGGGCCCCTGCCGATCGGCGGAATCTACTAGCGTTCTCGCTCGGCGGCCATGCCATCTGACGGCTTCAATGAAATTGGATCCGCGCATTCCCAGTCCACAAGAGGTGAACCGAGCGAAAGCCCTAGTCGACACGCACTTCACCCGAGCCAGACACATCGCTCGTGACCTGCGGATTACCGTGCAGTTCAACGTCGCCAGAGCCCATCAGCGCGACGTCCGCTGAGCCGGTGACGGTCAGTGAGACGGACCCGCTTCCAAGCAGTCGCACGTCCGCATCCACCGTGATGAGGTCCTCAGCGTCAGCATCACCGGACCCCTCTACGCTCACATCCACAAAGTTCGCCCGTCCACTTAGGTCCAGGCCCCCAGAGCCCTCCAAAGCGACGACAACAGCGTCTGTGTCAATGCCTTCAATGGTGATTCCACCACTGCCCTCGGTGCGGATCTGTTCGAGTGCCATGGCTGTCCCGGTCGCGAGGACATCGCCGCTTCCTTCGTTGAAGACCGTGGTCAGAGCCGCTGTGGCGCCGTCGATGTCTAGGTCTCCGCTGCCCTGGGTGCTGGCGTAGGTCAGCTCCGGCACACGAACGTGGACCTCACACTGACCAACGCCGGTCCACTGGGTCCCCTCGCGCACGGAGATGTTGAGCTGTCGTTGCTGTCGACTTCAGTGATGATGTCCTCGATCAGGCGCTCACCACACACAATCGACACCGCTTCTGGTCCGCCAACATCAATCTCTACGTCGAACATGCCGGACGTATCTACGCGGCTGAACGCGTCGACTGTGCGGTCTTCACGGGTGACTTCACCCGCATTGATTTGAACATCACAGGCGACGAGAGACAAGAGAGCAAAGAGAGGTGCAAAGCGCATGGTGGGCTCCGGATTGGGCGGTTCAATGGCTAAGACACCGCCTCCTCCGAAAAGCGCTACCGCCCGCCTCCACGACGACGAACTAACCATGCCAAGCCGGCGAAAAGCATTGCCCAAGCCATAAGAATCGGCGCACGCCACACCGGTATTTCCTGACGGTCCCACACCGTCCGACCCGCTTCGACATCTCGCAGCGGAGCCGCAAAGTCACCGCTGGCATGGAACTGCCCTTCGGTGCGCGACGCGAGCCACTGAAGAAAGGCAGGGTCAGGCTTGAGCTCGTCCAGCTCGGGGTCGCGAGCGCTGACGGCGTACACCGTGCTGGCACTCAACTCCTCGTTCGGCCCGCCCACTGTCACGTCGACCTGATGGGCACCGTTGCGGTCTGCAGGCAGCTCGAGAACGTATTCGCCGTCCCGGTCCGTCGTGTAGGTCCGCTCAATGACCGTTGGGCCGTTGGTGACAATGACTTTTACGGGGGAATCGGCCAAGGCTTCAAATCCCGTGTCCCGTGCACGCACGATGATGCGCACGGTGTCGCCTTGGCGGTAGTTTTCCTTCGGCGTGTCCACCGTGATGCGCTGGCTGCTTGGGTCCGCCATGAGCCAGCGGAAGCTGTTCTTCCAGAAGCGTAGATAGGCCTGATTTCCACGCCCCTCTGCGGCCTCGTCGAAGGTCCACTGCCAGCTCGCGTCGATGGTCAGAGCCATTGTGCGGCCCCGTCCCGCCTCTCGCACCGCCAGGATTGGCATGGCAGCGCCATCGGCCCCGCGCAGAGTGGGATGCTCGAGCAGAACTGTCGCATCATTGTGCGCGCCAACAACCCGATTGGTTCCCGGAAGTTCGGGAAGGCGGTCCCACCAAATCGCGTTCTCTGCGGCGTCAGGAACCAAACGAGTGATGGGGTGACGAGCGCCGTCTTCGGTCAGCGTGGGGTGGAACAGACCTTCGTCAATCGGCTCGCCTGCAACGCCTAAGCGCAGTGGGAGAATGCCTTCAATTGGCGAGCCACGGTAGCCGCCGTTGTCGAAGCTCTTGGCACCACCGACCATCACCAGAGCATGGCCATTCTCGGCCACATAATCACGAATGTTCCCCAGCAGACGGTCATTCTGCATGCCGAAATAGGGCTCGGGGTCGAAGTTTTGTAGGACGACCAGATCGAAATCATTCAGGTCTGTGCTGAACAGGTCGTGGTACGGAAACTCAATCAGCGACAGCTCGCGGTCGGTATACGGCGCCGCCACATCCTGGCGTGTACGCAGAATGAAGAAGCTGACCAGGTCCACCGACGGGTCACCCTTGAGAAAGCGGCGTAGGAACTTCACATCCCAGCTCGGAGACCCCGCTACCTGCAAGACACGAATGCGGTCACGCACAACGCGTACAACCACGGGAAGCGAGTTGTTCGCGGGAACAGCGTCGCCCTCGAAGACGGGTACCTTTACCGCATAGCTGAAGCGACCTGCGGACTCGGGGCGGATGGTGAACGACACGTTCCCGCGCCCTTCATCGTCTAATGTGACGGTCTGTTCGGTGACCACCGCCCCATTCCGCAACAGCGACGCTGGCACAGTGCGGCCCGCAAAGCCGAGCCCTTCAATCTCGGCGGTCAGGGTGAAGTCGTTGCGCAAGAACGCAAACCCACCCGAATCAATGCTGCGCACCGACAAATCGACCAGCCCAACATCAGAGCCCACCGCGTAGACACTCAGCGGACCGGGTAGTTCTGGCGGTAGTGCGTTGTCACCGTCGTCTCGGAAACGGCGACGCAGTAGTCCGCGGTCAATGCCATCGCTGATGAGGACAACACCGGCCAGCTTCTCGCCCGCGACCCGCTCACGAAGGGACAACAGCGCGCCTTCAATATCGGTGCCGGACAGATTGAACTCGGACGGGGCGCCCAACAGCATGTCGTTGCCGAAGGTGTACACGTCGACATCTGTTCCATCGATCCGCTCCAAGATGGACAGGGCCTCGATGGAGCGCTCCACACCTTCTTCGCGCGTGGACATGGACGACGAGCCATCGACTAAGACCGCAAGTCGACCCGGCTCCGTTCGGCCCTCTTCTTCGAGCCACACAGGACGTGCTGACGCGACAATCAGTGCCAGCAAGGCCAGCCCGAACAGCGTGCTGTCGATGATCTTTATGCGCAGTGGACGGTCACCAAACAGCGACACCACCCACACCAAGATGGTCGCTGCAACCGCGCACAGCACCATCCACTGTGGAGCAGTCCACACCAGTGAGCCACCAGACCCAAGCTCTCCGCCTAGCCAGAAGTTCATCACTCGAGTCGCCGCTCCATCAAGAGTTGGCGCACATGCACTTGGTCGCGCTTGTAGTTCGCAGTGAGCGAATACATCACAAGGTTGATCCCCAACTTAAGCGCTTCACGTCGCTGACGTTCACCACCGGGGACCACGGGTCGCACGTGGCGGCCATCCGGTCCGCGCTCAAGCGCACCCGACAGGTCATTGCGCGAGTACAACACCGGGGCAACATTACCCACGGTGACACCCTCCAAGAAGCTGTGCAGGTCGACACGTCCAAGGGGACGGTCAAGCAAGAAGAACGCCCGAAACACCGAGTGGTCAGCCGGAATCGGTGACAGCGGACGCGTTGGGAAAATCGCCGCGCACAGCTCGCGAACCGACGCGTCGAACCCGCTGGTCTCCGCACCGCTGGTGTCATCAAACAGAAGGAAGCCGCCGTATGACAGGTAGCGAGACAGCTGCTGCAGCCCCTCACTCGACGGCAAGTCAAAGCGGTCGGCGCCGGCAATCACTGCGAATGGATGGTCGAACAACGCGATGTCACTGGGGTCCACACGCGGCACCTCAGTCTTGCAGGCGACGGAGGTGGTGTTGACGACGTCGTACAACAGGCGCTTCCACGCATTGGGCCGACTCACCGTGCCTGGGATGTCCAGCTCGGCAATGTCGACGTCACTGCTGTCTCCAAATGCGAAGGCCTGCGGCGACAAGCCCACAGCAGTGAGCGCAGACAGTGCCGCTAAAAAGGTGCGACGGTTCATGTGGAGCTCCCCCGGACGGCCAACAGGGCCTGCGCAAGCAGCATGAAGATGGACAGACCCAAGAAGCCTGGGGTCAGGTCAATGCGTCGGGTAAACAGCTCTGGCTCCAGTTCCTCTTCTGAGGCACGTACGCTCTTGTATACGCGCACATCACTCTCGTTCGGAGGAACATTGACGGCAATCCACGCTATCGGCGGCGCATCTGGAAGCTTCATCTGGTACGCACCCGCAGCTTCTGGGGTGAAGACGATAGTTGCACCATCAATACGAGCGCGAACCAAGGCGCCATCCGGTCCAATTACATCTGGCTCAAGGGCGATGTCCGGCAACGGAATGACCAGTGACTCCCCAACACGTCCGTCAAAGCGAGCTGCAGTGCCGCCGCTCTCGCCACCCAAGTAGGCGACGAGCCGCTGCATCATGGGCATGAATGCCGTCTGAAGCGGAAAGTCTCCCCATGACAGGTCAATGCTTCCGGTCCATAAGACCACGCGTCCAGCCCCAACTTTGCGCTCGACCATCGCTGGAAGACCGCCCTCCCAGTTGAGCAATGTGGTGACATCATCGTTGTCTACGTACGGCTCAAGCGTCAGGACTCGACGCGAGCGAACGCGGGTAAACAGGCCCCGACCTGACCGCGCAAATGGCGCGAAGATTTCGTGCGACAGGTCAGGTAGCTCCAGCGGAACCCCCGGTTCATCTGCCGCTGCGAGCGACCGTGGCCGACGAATCTGAGCCGGTAGCAACGGGCCAAGAGCGGCCTCGTAGCGCTCAGCGGTAATGTTGGTGCCGCCGGTAATTACGAGATTCCCGCCGTTGCGAACAAAGGCCATCAGCTCGGCTGCAAACGGACGCGGGTCAGCGACGTTGGCCAGAAAGACCACGCGGTGAATGTCAGGGTCGAGTGTGGTCAGGCCCGCAGGCGTAATTACGTCAGGACGCACACCCGTGCGGGCCCCGCCCCACGGCGCCAACGCACGCTCTAGGAAGTACACCTCGGACCGAGTTGGGGTGTCGCCTGGGTCGCCGTCAACCACCAACACGCGGCTCGCGCCGACCCGAGGCAAGTGGAAGTAGGCAGAGTTGTCGAAGGGTAGGTCTGGGTCTTCACAGTCGACCCGACCGACACCGCCGAGCGCTTCCCGCGGCACGGTGACCCGCTCGGTCGCCTCACCACCGGCAGGCACGTCAATAAAGATGGGCACCGCTGCACCATCCGGCAGGGTGACTTCACACGCGGTCTCGGTCGGCTCCGTTCCGTAGTTGGCCACAGTGATGGTGACTTGACCGCCCTCAATTCCCTCGCCGTACTCCGCCTGTAGAACGGCGACATTGCGCGGTGGATCTGCGGCGACGGGCTTTGGAATCACCACACCACCACCGGCGACGAGCAACGCCAGTTCAGACTCAGCCCCCGTCACATGGTCGGGACCGGCCTCGTCACTAAACAGCAAGACAGCACCCGGCTCACCCGCCAGCAACTCACGAGCTTCATGCAGGGCATCACGCAGGTTGGACGCCCCACCTTGCAGCTCAACAGCAGCAACGCGCGCGCTCACGCTCTCGAGGTCTTCGGTCAGCTCAGGTGTGACGCGACGGGCCTCAGTGCCGTAGACCACAAGGCCGAGCTGTGTACCCGGCGGCATCTCCGCAATCTCCGCAATGGCCTCGGCACGAGCGCGGGACAACAATGACGACCCTGTGTCCGTCAGCGACATGCTCAACGACTGGTCGAGCACCACAACCACGCGCCCAGAGCCCGCGTATGTAGGAATGCCTCCCTGGTAGCTAAACTCAAGGCCTGCAGCGGTCAGCGCGAGCAACGCCACGACCAAGAGACGCAGCAACAACAGCAACCAGTCCTTCATCCGCCGGCGGCGTCGAAGACGCTTGCTCAGCCGCTTCGCGAGCAACATGGCGCCAAATTCGCGCTTGGACTTGGGAACCTGCTTTGACAAGTGAGCCAGAATGGGAAGAATCGCGAGAGCGGCAAGCCCCAGTGCCCATGGCAGCAGTGCGGTCAGCGCCATGTGGGCTCCGAAGCTACATTGCCGAAAATGACGCTGCGAAGGGCAACGGCCATGTCTTCGTCTGTGGCGGCAAGGATGTGTTTACCGCCTACTGCGACCACACCCGCGCGAACCTCAGCGACGTACTCGTCAACCACCTCACCAAACAATTCTCTGGCCCCCCCCGGATCAATCGGCAGGGCCTCCCCACCCTCAGGACTAAAGAACAGGCCCGGCTGCTTGAAGTTGAGCGTCCACTCGCCGCGGTCGAACAAGTGGACCAAGCGAAGGTCGGTCTTGCGTCGGGTGAGCGCTTTCATGGACGGCAGCCACTCGCTGGGCTCCTCCATGCCGTCTGTGATGACGATGCATAAGCTGCGTCGCCGCACTCGCTGGCCAATGCGCGCCAACGCCGGAGACAGCTCAGCTCGGCCGGCGGGTTGCACACTGGCCAACTGCATAAACAACAACTGAAGGTGGTTCTTGCTTGAGCGCGGTGGCAGCGAAACATGCGCCATGCCCTCACCGCCAACAATCTCCAGCCCAATCGGCTCGCCATGGCGGTGCAGAAAGAACAGAAGCGTGGCCGCCATTGTCAGCGCGTACCCAGCCTTCGACTTGTCTAAGTCCGGGTAGCCTCCGACTCCAGTACCTCCGGTTCCCATATCGGCCGACAAGTCGACCACAACGGTGCAAGCAAGCTCGGTCTCGGTCTCAAACCGCTTCACCACGAGCTTGTCCGACCGCCCCATGACCCGCCAGTCCAGGTGACGAAGGTCCATTCCACCGCGATATTCCAGGTAGTCGGCGAACTCCACCGCACTCCCGACACGTCGGGACCGGTGTTCTCCGACCAGCAACGCATCTGTGAGGACGCGCGCGCGAAGATGCAAGTGCCGCACTCGCGACAGGACGGTGGGGTCCCAATTCATGGGGCTAGCCGAGCTCCTCGATGAGTTGTGCAATGACCGAATGTGGCGTCATTCCAGCCGCTTCCGCTTCGAAGTTCAGCACAATCCGGTGGCTCAATACGGCCGAAGCAATGGCCTTGACATCATCAATGCTCGGCACCTCATGCCCGCGGAGAGCCGCCCAGGAGCGTGCCCCAATGGCCAGGTATTGACTGGCACGAGGACCCGCTCCCCAGCGAATCCACTGAGCCGCGTTGGCCTTGTGCTCGGGCCGCGTCATGGTCGCGAGCTTCACCGCGTACTTCACAACATCCGGGTTCGCTGGCAGACGGCCGAGCACGCCTTGTAGGGCGAGCAGTCGGTCGCGGTCGAGTACCTGCTTGGCCTCCGGCATGACGCCAACCGTGGTTCGCCGCACGATCTCCTCTTCTTCGGCCATGCTTGGGTAGCCAACCTTAATGGAGAACATGAAGCGGTCTTGCTGGGCTTCAGGCAGTGGGTACGTGCCTTCCTGTTCGATCGGGTTTTGGGTTGCGAAGACCAAAAACGGCTTGTCAAGGGGGTAAGTATGACCCGCCGCGGTGACCTCACGCTCTTGCATGGCTTGCAACAGTGCCGCTTGCGTCTTTGGGGGCGTTCGGTTGATCTCGTCTGCCAGCAGCAAGTTGGAGAAGATCGGGCCTTTGACGAAGCGTAGCTTTCGCGCGCCAGTCATCTTGTCTTCTTCCAAGATCTCACTGCCGGTGATGTCCGCTGGCATCAGGTCGGGGGTGAACTGGATGCGTCCGTGCTGCACGCCGACCGCATGGGCGACGGTGTTGACGAGCAAGGTCTTGGCGAGTCCTGGCACACCCACAAACAAGCAATGTCCGTTGGCGAACAGTGCAGTGAGCATCAAGTCGACGACGTGCTGCTGACCGACCACTACCTTCCCAATACTCTCTAGAAGGGCCTGCCGCGTTGGCGCGAGCGCTTCAAAGAGCGCCACATCGTTGTCCATTCTTCCTCCGCCTTGCGGCTACTGGTTCACCAATTCTTCGTAGTACCGACGCTTGAGCGCCCGGTACTCCTCTGGGACGTCGCCTTCCATGCCTTCGAGCAATGCGCGACGGTATTCTTCCGGCGTGCGGAACTCTTCGGGCCCCGGAATCTCAATCTTTCGGCCGCTGGGCTCGGTGCCTTGACGGTCCTGCCCACCCGGTTGGTCTCCTTGACCCTCTTGTTCACCGCCTTGGCCTTCGCCTTGGCCTTGACCCTCACCTTGCTCGCCGCCCCGTTGTTGACGCGACCGCTCAGCGGCTTGCCGCATGGACTGTTCGAGCGCCTGACGTGCCTCGGCAATGCGCTGTGCCGCAGCCCCCTGCGACCCCTCAGCACTCATCGCCTGGCCTTGTCGTAAGCCCTGTCCCGCTTGCCCCATGCGCTCACCGGCCTGCTCTAGGGACTCGCTACCGCCCTTGGGCTGCATACCGGTCTCTTGACCCAGCTGCTCCATCTGTTGTTGGGCAGCCTCGGTTTCTTGTTGCAGTTGCTGCTGACGCTCACTCAACTGTTGGAGTTGCTCCGACATCTCTGGGCTGGACGCGGCATCATTCTGAGCAATCTGCTGCAAGATACGGTCTGCTTCGTCCAAGTCGCCCTGCAAGACGCTGAGTGCTGGCGCTCCTGGCCCCGGGAGATTGCCTCCACGTTGTCGCTCGGCCATACGGTGCGACATCTGGGAAGACTGAAGGCTGGAGCGCGACCGATACGCTTCCTGCATGGCGCCATTGATGTCGCGCGCTTCCGCGGATTGTTGAAGCTGCTTGAAGGCTTCTTCCAAGGCGGCAGAGCGCTCGCGTTCGTTAAACGACCGCTGAGCCGTGTCCAAGCCCTCCCGGTAGGTACCGGAGTTCTCGGCGAGTCGTGCAACCACGACATCGAGTTCCTCCCACAGCTGCATGTTGTCGCTAAATCGCTCACCATCAGCGGACTCGCGAATCTCCTGAACTTCCTCTTGAAGCTCGCGTTGGGTGTCTTCCAGACGCTGAAGCTCATCGCGCAGGTCTCGCGCTTCGGCCATGGCGTCACCGTCCGCGTCTTGCTGACGCGCCTGCTGCTCGGCCACACTCTCCGCCATCTGCTCAAGCTGACGAGCAATGCGCTCCATCAGCTCGCGAGCCTCGTCCATATCCCCGTTGGCGATTGCCTCACGTGCTTGCTCAAGCAAGCTCGACAGCTCTTGTGTGCGCTGATTTAGGAGTTCTTTGAGTGGACCGCGCTGAAGCTCGGACAGCTTGGACATCATCTCGCGAAGAACCGCTTCTAGCTGGTCGAGCTGTGCCGCCATTGCCAGCGGGTCCACGTCTTCCTCTTGAAGCATCTCAGCCAAGTTCTCGGCCAAAGTCGATGCTTCCTGGGTGCGCTTCATGACCTCGGAGAAGGCGGCGGCATCCCGCAGCGAATCCAAGAACAGAATGGCGTCTTCCAGAGCGACGATGGCGTCATCACGAAGGCCGGAGGTTGTAATGAAGCTCGCATCTGCCGGGATTTCGGATGACCCAGGCGTGTAGCTGACCTGCGTGTAGCGAATGAGCTCGCGTGCGCTGTCGACGACGGCTTCCACGAGTGGGCGATCGGGTGCCCACTCCGGCACGTCATCCCAGTATTCGTCAATGATGTCGTTGATGGGAGCGTAGCGCTCGCTCAACGTCTCTCCCCAGCGCGCCAGGCCGCCACTGGTATCGGCGACAGGCCATGGCTCAACCAGGTGGTCCGCCAGGGCAAAGATCATGGCATCTGCGAGCGCGGAAAGCCGCTCTGTTCGCCGGCGATCACGTGCACCCTCACCTAGTACTTCAATGCGGATCGGACGCGAGCGACCGGCTTTGGATCCGGCGAAGGAATCGTTGTCCCAGGCCACAATCGCAACGTCGACGACGTCTCCTTCTGACAATCCAAGATCGATTGGCGACAGCGTGACGGAGTCACTGCGTTCCATAGCGCGCCCTTGGGGCTCGCTTAGCAACTGCACTTCCCGGCCGTCGACCTCGAGGGTCACCCTGCGCAGTCCGAAGTCGTCTCTAGCAAGCCAGCCTAGGCCAATAGCCCCGTCAATCGCTAGCTCGTAGCCATCTTCGCCCTCAACGGTCACGTCAGGCGGTGCATCGCCTTCAGGAACAATCTCGAAGGCGGCCGATGTGCGCGGCTCTCCGCCAACGTCCAACACCATCTGCCACTGCCCAGGCTCTGCGGCAATGGTGAACGACCCGCGAATGGCACGCCCATCCAGCACTTCAGCCTCTAGTGGAGCGGCCTCATACACCACGAGTGCAGCCGAGTTGACGGTATCCGCAGCGCGAAGGGCGATGTAGACCACTGTGCCCGGGGGCCCGTGAACATCGCCAGTGCTGTTCGGAATCGTGACGGGTTCTAGTCCCATGTAGTCAGGGTAGACGTAGCGAAGTTCGATGTCTCCGACTCTTGCTGCGCCCATATCGTCGGTCATTTCTAAATCAGTGACCGCAGCGGACGCCTGCCCCGAGTCCTGCCAATACGCGAGCAAACCAAGAGGCCCGCCGGGTACAACGAGCAGCGCCAACAGGGCACACATGCCCGCACCCATAGCAATCGCTGCTCGCCAGTTGGTCGAACCTGCAGGATGTACCTGCGCTGGCGTGATGCCCTCAATGCGACGAGCCGCGCGGCTCGCCACCAAGGCGATGAGCGTCTCGCTTCCTCCACGGGCGTCTTCGGCGTAGTCTACGCTGGTGATCAAGCGGCCACGGAGAGCCGGATCCATGGCTTCGACCAATCGCGCCTGCCGAACCATGTCGCCCTGGGCTGGCCAGTAGCGCAACACGGGTACAACGGCGGCAAACCACCCACTGACTCCAAGCCACAATACGGTCAGTGCCCCCGTTGTGGACGTGTGCCATCGAGCCGCAGCAGCAATCGCCAGCAAGGTCACCAGTCCGGCGGCAACCACGGCGGCATTCAATACAACGCGCACGAGGACGAGCCCCCGCTCCCGGCGAGCCAAGGACCGTACAAACGCGCGGAGTCTATCGAGCTCTGGATTCATTCCCGTCCGGTGCGGCGTTCAAACCTATGCAGCCACGGTAACGACACCACAGCAACCGTGCTGTTCCGATGACGCTCCTTTACTGAGCAGTGACGAGCCCACACACGCTTAGAGCTGGCGGTACACACCTACCGCGACGCCGAGAATGGAGAAATCCCCTGCATTGCGGTCGACCATGATGGGCTGCATGGCGCTGTTTGCCGGCTGCAATCGAATCTTGTCGCCTTCGCGGTAGAAACGCTTCACCGTCGCTTCACCGTCTACCATCGCAACCGCAATCTCCCCGTTCCGTGCCTCGGTCTTTTGGCGAACGAACAGGTAGTCGCCGTCAAGGATGCCGTCTTCAATCATGGACTCACCGGTCACAACCAGTGCGAACACCTTGCCGCCAGCAGGAACCAGCGCCGCATCGATCTGCAGTGTGTCGTCATGGTTCTCAACGGCGTGAAGCGGGTTGCCAGCCGCGACTCGCCCGAGCACGGGAATGCCCACGGTCTCTCCGACCTCTTCTTCAATCAGCGAACCGCACTTCTCCATCAGGCGCATGGAGCGAGGGGCACCACGACCACCAATGCGTTCGATGTAGCCTTTCTTTTCGAGGTTACGGATGTGCTCACTGACGCCGTTGGTCGAGCCGATTCCCATGGCGGTCCCGATCTCGCGAAAGGTCGGCGGGACGCCGCGCTTCGAGATGATGGCCGCGAGGTACTCAAGGACCTCTTTTTGCCGTGGGGATAGGTCTTCCATGTGGGCTCGCCTCTGCACAGGTGTTCACGCAACACGTGTTCAGTACCGGATGCCGGCGGTCCCGTCAAGGTGCTGGCACACCACTGGTATCTCGGAAGCCTACACGCACCCGATTGACGTCTATCTGACCGGCAAATCCGTAGACATCGATGTCTGTCCACATCTCCAGTCCATCGACTCCACTGACATGCACCCCGCCCAAGTATGGCGCGCCCATCAGAGGTCTAGGTTGATCGGTGCAGCCGACTTCTTGTGCGGTGAGGAAGCCGGTCGTCGGTCGGCACCATCGACGCAGCAGGCAATGCCACGCTTCGGTTTGAACCTCAACCACAGCGCAACCCGGTAGCTCAAATCGGGCCGTTCCCTGGGAGTCAATGGACGCCATCAACATCGGAGCCGCCCCAGGACTGTCCTCGGTGTGAACCCACTCGCGAAGGCCGGTGAGCCGCGCCTCATCTGCGACAGCCACCTGCGCGACAGGGTCCGAGTCAAAGGACACCCGAATCGCCCGGCTGTCGGGCACTCCCAAGAAGGCGTCCAATCGAGGGTCGTCTCCTTGCTGGCGAAACAACCCATCAGGGTCACCCAAGCGGTAGGTCAGCGCATCACGGCGCAGTGCATCAAACCCGTTTGCGGTAAACGCAATGGCAACCGGGTCTTCGCGTGACATGGACTGGTTCAAGCCTGGTCCAGACGTGCTCATCGCCCCCAAACAACCAGGCTCCAGCCGATGGATCTGCCCCGCCTGCGTCAGCACCTGCGCGCGAACACCTGGGAAGACGCCTTCGCAGGCCAGATAGTGGATAGGCTCATCAATGCCGCGTTCACGCAAGAACCCGGTCAGTCGTGGCATCTGGGCTACGGAAACTCGGAAGGGGCGTGGCTCGCCCGGCTGTCGCTCAAGGAGAGGATCATCGTCCGGCTCTAGATCGACCAGGGGTGCAATCCAAGCCACCGGACTTGCGAGTTGCACGGCAACGTAGGTGCCCTCAACCATCCGAAAGCGTCGCCCACCGCACTCTTGGTCGGGAAAAACAAGACCGGGCCGGTCGGAGCAATCAACAGGCAGCAGATCGGAAGAGCGTCGTGTAGGGAAA
>OJIL01000139.1_pt1 | contig 12945 bp, 8 predicted proteins | sample 1595731 | NCBI WGS metagenome assembly OJIL01 (sample SAMN05416787, study PRJEB24817) | seawater metagenome | isolation source: Sea water | place: Canada:Atlantic | collected 2013-11
CGACCACCGAGATCTACACTCTTTCCCTACACGACGCTCTTCCGATCTCGGAGCCCATGTTTAACCGGCCACTGACAGCGGGCCGCTTTAGATGAAGCAGGAGTAGCCATGAGCACTGACGAGAACCGCAACGAGCACGAGGAACTGAACGAAGCCCTCGAGGCTGCGAAAGAGGAGGCCCAGGCCGCTGAAGGCGAAGCCGGCGACAACGAAACCTCCGAAGTGGAAGCGCTCCAGGCTCAGGTTCAGGAATTCCAGGAGCAGATGCTGCGCTCCCAGGCGGAAATGCAGAACGTGCGCCGTCGGGCCGAGATCGACGTTGAGAAGGCGCACAAGTTTGCCCTGGAAAAGTTCGTCAAGGAGCTGCTGCCGGTAGCTGACAGCCTTGAGAAGGCGGTCGAGAGCACCGAGGGTCACGATGAGTCCGGCGAACTGGTTGCCTCAATTCGTGAAGGCGTGGAAATGACCCTGAGTCTTTTCATGTCCAGCCTGAAGAAATTCAACGTTGAGCAGATCAACCCGGTGGGTGAACCGTTCGATCCCCAGCATCACGAGGCCATGTCCATGGTGCCTGCGCCGGATGCCGAGCCGAACAGCGTAGTAGCCGTGGTGCAGAAAGGGTATCTGCTGAATGGTCGTGTTGTGCGGCCGGCCATGGTGGTGGTCGCGAAAGCGGAAGATGCACCAAAAATTGATGAGCAGGCTTGAAAAGCCGATTAAAGCGCCAATATAGCCAGTAAATAGCGAAAGCGGAGGCAAATGGCCTCCTGGAAAGCATTCAGAAGAATTGGAGTGAATCAATGAGCAAGATTATCGGTATCGACCTGGGAACGACCAACTCTTGTGTAGCCATCATGGATGGCGACAAGGTGAAGGTAATCGAGAACGCCGAGGGTGATCGCACCACCCCGTCCATCATCGCCTACACCGACGATGGTGAGACCCTGGTTGGCCAGTCAGCCAAGCGCCAGGCGGTTACCAACCCGAACAACACCCTGTACGCCATCAAGCGTCTGATCGGTCGTCGTTTTGAAGACGATGTGGTCCAGAAAGACATCAAGATGGTGCCCTACAAGATTGCCAAGGCAGACAACGGTGATGCCTGGGTTGAAGTGAAGGGCGAGAAAATGGCGCCGCCGCAGGTGTCTGCAGAACTTCTCAAGAAGATGAAGAAGACTGCAGAAGACTACCTGGGCGAAAAAGTGACCGAAGCCGTTATCACTGTTCCGGCCTACTTCAACGACAGCCAGCGTCAGGCTACCAAAGATGCAGGCAAGATCGCCGGTCTGGAAGTTAAGCGGATCATCAACGAGCCGACCGCAGCAGCCCTGGCTTATGGCCTGGACAAGAAAAGCGGCGATCGTACCGTGGCGGTATATGACCTGGGCGGTGGTACCTTTGACCTGTCCATCATCGAAATTGCCGATGTTGACGGTGAGCACCAGTTCGAGGTTCTGGCCACCAACGGTGACACCTTCCTCGGTGGTGAAGACTTCGACCTGAAGATCATCGAGTACCTCGCAGACCAGTTCAAGAAAGACAGCGGTATCGACCTGCGCGGCGATTCCCTGGCGATGCAGCGTCTGAAGGAAGCGGGCGAGAAAGCCAAGATCGAGCTTTCCAGCAGCCAGCAGACCGACGTTAACCTGCCGTACATCACCGCAGACGCGTCTGGTCCCAAGCACATGAACGTGAAGCTGACCCGTGCCAAGCTGGAATCTCTGGTAGAAGACCTGGTTCAGCGCAGCCTCGAGCCGTGTAAAGTGGCGCTGCAGGACGCAGGCATGAAGGCAGGCGAAGTCGACGAGGTTATCCTGGTCGGCGGTCAGACCCGCATGCCGCTGGTGCAGGAAAAAGTGAAAGAGTTCTTCGGCAAAGAAGCTCGCAAGGACGTTAACCCGGACGAAGCTGTGGCGATGGGTGCTGCCATCCAGGCGGCCGTTCTCTCCGGTGATGTGAAGGACGTTCTGCTGCTGGACGTAACCCCGCTGACCCTGGGTATTGAAACCATGGGCGGTGTGGCAACTCCGCTGATCGACAAGAACACCACGATTCCGACCAAGAAGTCGCAGACGTTCTCCACAGCGGACGACAACCAGACCGCGGTAACCATTCACGTGGTTCAGGGTGAGCGTAAGCAGGCTGCCCAGAACAAATCGCTGGGCCGTTTCGATCTGGCTGATATTCCGCCGGCAGCGCGTGGTGTGCCGCAGATTGAAGTTACCTTCGATATCGACGCCAACGGTATCCTGAACGTGTCCGCCAAAGACAAGGCGACCGGTAAAGAGCAGTCAATCGTGATCAAGGCCTCTTCCGGTCTGAACGATGACGAAATCGAGAAGATGGTGCAGGACGCCGAGGCCAACGCCGAGGAAGATCGCAAGTTCGAAGAGCTTGTCCAGGTTCGCAACCAGGGCGACGCGATGGTTCACGCCGTTCGCAAGACATTGAACGAAGCCGGTGACAAGGTCAGCGACAGCGAGAAAGAGTCCATCGAAGCGTCCATCAAGGAGCTTGAAACCGCTCTGGAAGGTTCCGACAAGGAAGACATCGAAGCCAAGACTCAGAAGCTGACCGAGGTCTCTTCCGAGCTGGCCCAGAAGATGTATGCAGATCAGGCGGATCAGACCCAGCAGGCCGGTGGGCAGGAAGAAGCCCAGGGCCAGAAGTCTGACGATGCTGTCGACGCTGAGTTCGAAGAAGTCAAAGACGACGACAAGCGATAAATCTGACGTACATCAGGTAGTTGGAAAACGCGGGGAGATCCCCGCGTTTTCCGCGTTTAAAAACAGGGTTTTAAAAGCATGGCCAAGCGCGATTATTACGAGATTCTCGGGATTTCCCGGGACGCGGACGAGAAGGAAATCAAGCGAGCCTACCGAAAGCTCGCCATGAAGTACCACCCCGACCGTAACCCGGACGACACCGAAGCCGAGAACAAGTTCAAGGAGGCCAGCGAAGCCTACGAAGTACTGGCAGAGCCGTCCAAGCGGGCTGCCTACGACCAGTTCGGCCACGCGGGCGTTGACGGCCAGGCCGGAGGCGGCGGATTCGGAGGCGGCGGTGCCAGCTTCTCGGATATCTTCGGCGATGTATTCGGCGACATCTTTGGTGGCGGCGGTCGTGGCCGCAACACCCGGGGTGCGGACCTGCGCTACACCCTGGAGCTGGATCTGGAAGAGGCCGTGAAAGGCAAGACGGTCCAGATCAAGATCCCGGGGCATCGCGAATGTGAAGTATGCGACGGCAGCGGCGCCGAGAAAGGCTCCCGCCCGGAAACCTGCAGTACCTGTAAGGGTATGGGGCAGGTGCGCATGCAGCAGGGCTTCTTTACCGTACAGCAGGCCTGTCCGACCTGTCGGGGCTCCGGCCAGATCATCAAGAACCCCTGTAAGGCCTGTCACGGTCAGGGCAGGGTTCAGGAAGAGAAAACACTGTCGGTCAAGGTGCCGCCCGGCGTTGACACCGGCGACCGCATTCGCCTTTCCGGTGAAGGCGAGATGGGCGTCGATGGTGGTCCTCCCGGAGATCTGTATGTGCAGATAGCCGTGCGGGAACATTCCATCTTTACCCGCGATGGCCGCAACCTCTATTGCGAAGTTCCCATCAGCATCGTTGATGCCTCTCTGGGTGGAGAGCTCGAGGTGCCGACACTGGATGGCCGGGTGAAACTGAAGATTCCACCGGAGACCCAGACCGGCAAGCTGTTCCGCCTTCGTAACAAGGGTGTCAGCCCGGTTCGTGGTGGTCCTGCTGGTGACTTGCTGTGCCGTGTGATCGTGGAAACGCCGGTGAATCTGACCAAGCGCCAGAAAGAGCTGCTGGAAGAGTTCCAGAAAACTCTGGACGCCAGTAACGGCACAGAGCACGGCCCGAAGAAGACCTCCTGGTTTGAAGGCGTGAAAAGCTTCTTCGACGAAATGAAATTCTGATCGGCGCGACAAGAAGGAACGCGAGCATGAGGGTAGCAATCATCGGCGCCGCCGGGCGCATGGGAAAAGTCCTGATTGAAGCCGTTGACGGCGCCGAGGGTCTCGAGCTGGGTGCCGCCGTGGTCGAGCCCGGCAGTAGCCTGATCGGCGCCGATGCCGGCGAAATGACCGGGATCGGCAAAACCGGCGTCAAAATGGCCGGCAGCCTGGCCGATGTGAAGGATGATTTCGATGTGCTTATCGACTTCACCTTCCCGGACCTGACTCTGGAAAACGCCGAGTTCTGCAAGGCCAACGGCAAGATGCTCGTGATCGGCACTACCGGCATGTCCGACGCCGAAAAGCAGCAACTGGCTCTGGCCGCCGAGTCCACGCCCGTAGTGTTTGCGCCCAACATGAGCGTGGGTGTTAACGTCGTCCTCAACCTGCTGCGCACCGCCGCCGCAACCCTGGGTGACGACTACGACGTGGAGATTATCGAAGCCCATCACCGCCACAAGAAAGACGCGCCCTCGGGAACGGCCCTGCGCATGGGTGAAGTCGTCGCCGATGCCCTCGGTCGTGACCTGAAAGAGTGTGCCGTCTATGGTCGTGAGGGCTTCACCGGCGAGCGAACCCGCAAGGAAATCGGTTTCGAAACGATTCGGGCGGGGGATGTGGTGGGTGATCACACCGTCTTGTTCGCCACCGAGGGTGAGCGTATCGAGGTGACCCACAAGGCAAGCAGCCGGATGACCTTTGCCAAGGGTGCCATGCGGGCCGCTTTATGGCTGAAGGATAAGCCGGCCGGGCTTTATGATATGCAGGACGTGCTGGACCTCAAGTGAGGCCATTTCTCGTGGACACAAAGCGCCATATTTTTTACAATAAGGCGGTTTGACTGCACCAAGCGTACCTTTGCACAAAGATTCTGAAAAAGCGGGACCGAGTTAAGACTCCGTCTCGCTTTTTTGCAACCTGAATTTGCGCTTGCGTTCCTGTTCGTGACGAACCGATACGCCACTCGATGAGGATACAAGCCTTGAGCACACCAGCAATCCTTGCACTCGCAGACGGAAGCCTGTTCTACGGCACAGCCATCGGCGCTGACGGAGAAACCAGCGGCGAAGTGGTGTTCAACACCGCCATGACCGGCTACCAGGAAATCCTGACCGACCCGTCCTACTCCCGCCAGATCGTGACCCTGACCTACCCGCATATCGGTAACACCGGTGTGAACGAAGAAGACATTGAGTCAGACCGCATCCAGGCCGCCGGCCTGATTATCCGCGATCTGCCTCTGCTGGCCAGCAGCTGGCGTAGCAAGGGAACTCTGGACGATTACCTGCGAAGCAACAACATTGTTGGGATCGCCGACATCGATACCCGCCGTCTGACCCGCATCCTCCGGGACAAGGGCTCCCAGAACGGTGCCATCGTTGCCGGTGAAAACGCCACTGCCGAGCGGGCTCTGGAACTGGCAAAAGCCTTCCCGGGCCTCAAGGGTATGGATCTGGCAAAAGAGGTTACCTCCGACAAGATCTGGTCCTGGAAAGAGACGGAGTGGACCCTGGGCGAGGGTTACGGTGAGCGTGAGGAATCACGGTTCAAGGTGGTTGCCTGGGATTACGGCGTCAAGCTGAACATCCTGCGCATGCTCGCCTCCCGGGGCTGCGACATCACCGTGGTGCCGGCGCAGACTCCGGCCTCCGAGGTTCTGGCGATGAACCCGGACGGTGTGTTCCTGTCCAATGGTCCCGGGGACCCCGAGCCCTGTGATTACGCCATCACCGCCATCAAGGAAGTGCTGGAAACCGAGATTCCGGTGTTTGGTATCTGTCTGGGGCACCAGTTGCTGGCCCTGGCCAGCGGTGCCAAGACCATGAAGATGGGGCATGGCCACCACGGAGCCAACCATCCGGTTCAGGATATCGCCACCGGCACCGTGATGATCACCAGCCAGAACCACGGGTTTGCCGTGGATGAGGCAACTCTGCCGGCCAATGTCGAGGCGACTCACAAGTCCCTGTTTGACGGCACCCTGCAGGGCATTCGCCGGACCGACAAGCCGGCCTACAGCTTCCAGGGCCACCCGGAAGCCAGCCCCGGCCCCCATGATGTGGCCCCGCTGTTTGACGAGTTTATCCGCCTGATGGAGGCGCGATCGGCCTGAGACCGATCGCTACGGAAAGCTCACGGGCGCCGCGTGTTGCGCTGCCAGAATTCAAAAGTTGCTGACAGGTTTACCAAGACATGCCAAAACGTACCGACATCCAAAGCATCCTGATCCTGGGCGCCGGCCCCATCGTGATCGGGCAGGCGTGCGAGTTTGATTACTCCGGAGCCCAGGCCTGCAAGGCGCTGCGCGAAGAGGGTTACCGGGTTATTCTGGTTAACTCCAACCCGGCAACCATCATGACCGACCCGGTCATGGCCGATGCCACCTACATCGAGCCGATCACCTGGAAGACCGTCGAGAAGATCATCGAGAAAGAGCAGCCGGATGCGCTGTTGCCCACCATGGGCGGCCAGACCGCGCTGAACTGCGCCCTGGACCTCGAGCGCCACGGCATTCTGGAAAAGCACGGCGTGGAAATGATCGGCGCCAACGCCGACACCATTGATAAAGCCGAAGACCGGGACCGCTTCGACAAGGCCATGAAGAAGATCGGCCTCGAGTGTCCGCGGGCCACGATTGCCCACTCTATGGAAGAAGCCTGGAAAGTGGCTGACGACATCGGCTTCCCGTGCATCATCCGCCCGTCTTTCACCATGGGCGGCTCCGGCGGCGGTATCGCCTACAACCGCGACGAGTTCGAGGAAATCTGTACTCGTGGTCTGGACCTGTCCCCGACCAACGAACTGCTGATTGACGAATCCCTGATCGGCTGGAAAGAGTACGAGATGGAAGTTGTCCGGGATAAAAACGACAACTGCATCATCGTCTGCGCCATCGAGAACTTCGATGCCATGGGTGTGCACACCGGTGACTCCATCACCGTGGCCCCGGCCCAGACCCTCACCGACAAGGAATACCAGATCATGCGGAACGCCTCGTTGGCAGTCCTGCGTGAGATCGGTGTGGAAACCGGCGGCTCCAACGTGCAGTTCGGCATGAATCCGGACACCGGCCGCATGGTCGTCATCGAGATGAACCCCCGGGTGTCCCGCTCTTCGGCGCTGGCCTCCAAGGCCACCGGCTTCCCGATCGCCAAGGTCGCGGCCAAGCTGGCAGTGGGCTACACCCTGGACGAGCTGCGCAACGAAATCACCGGCGGCGTCACCCCGGCTTCGTTCGAGCCGTCCATCGACTACGTGGTCACCAAGATCCCCCGGTTCACCTTCGAGAAATTCCCCCAGGCCGACGCCCGCCTGACCACCCAGATGAAATCCGTGGGTGAGGTCATGGCCATTGGCCGCACCTTCCAGGAATCCCTGCAGAAAGCCCTGCGCGGCCTGGAAGTGGGTTCCGAAGGCTTTGACGAGAAACTCGAAGACCTGGATTCCGAGAATTCCCGGGAAACCCTGACCCGCGAACTGAACGTGCCCGGTGCCGACCGCATCTGGTACATCGGCGACGCTTTCCGGGCTGGCATGACGGTGGAGGACCTGCACGAGCATACCCACGTGGATCCCTGGTACCTGGTGCAGATCGAGGACCTGATCAGGGAAGAGCAGGCGCTGAAGAGTGCCGGCAAGGCCGACATTGACCAGGCCACCCTGTTCCGTCTCAAGCGCAAGGGCTTCTCCGATGCCCGCCTGGCGAAACTGCTGGGCATCTCCGAGGTAAGCCTGCGCAAGCTGCGCCACGATCTGGATATCCGCCCGGTGTACAAGCGCGTGGATACCTGCGCTGCCGAGTTTGCCTCCGACACCGCGTACATGTACTCCACCTATGAGGAAGAGTGCGAGTCGGACGCCAGCGACCGCGAGAAGATCGTGGTGATCGGTGGTGGCCCTAACCGGATCGGCCAGGGCATCGAGTTCGATTACTGCTGTGTGCATGCGGCCCTGGCCATGCGTGAAGACGGCTACGAAACCATCATGATCAACTGCAACCCGGAGACCGTGTCCACCGACTACGACACCTCCGACCGGTTGTACTTCGAGCCGATCACCCTGGAAGACGTGCTGGAAATCATTCACGTCGAGAAGCCCAAGGGCGTGATTGTGCAGTACGGCGGCCAGACCCCGCTGAAACTGGCCCGTGGCCTGGAAGCGGCCGGTGTGCCGATCATCGGCACCAGCCCGGACGCCATTGACCGTGCCGAGGACCGGGAACGGTTCCAGCAGATGATCACCCGCCTGGGCCTGAAGCAGCCGGAAAACGCCACCGTGCGTAGTCACGAGGAAGGCATCCTGGCGGCCCGGGAAATCGGTTACCCGCTGGTGGTACGTCCCTCCTACGTTCTGGGTGGCCGTGCCATGGAAATCGTTTATGACGAGGAAGAACTGGTTCGCTACATGCGCAATGCAGTGCTGGTCTCGAACGACAGCCCGGTGTTGCTAGACCACTTCCTGAACGCCGCCATCGAGGTGGACATCGACGCCATCTCCGACGGTAAAGACGTAGTGATTGGAGGCATCATGCAGCACATTGAGCAGGCCGGCGTTCACTCCGGTGACTCCGCCTGTTCACTGCCGCCTTACACCCTGTCCCAGCAGGTTCAGGACGAAATGCGCGATGCCGTCAAGAAGATGGCCATCGAGCTGGATGTGGTCGGTCTGATGAACGTGCAGCTGGCCTGGCAGGACGGCGAGATCTACGTGATCGAGGTAAACCCGCGGGCCTCGCGTACCGTGCCGTTCGTGTCCAAGGCCATCGGTGTGTCCCTGGCCAAGGTGGCGGCCCGGGTGATGGCTGGCAAGACCCTCAAAGAGCTGGAGTTCACCCAGGAAATCATCCCCAGCTATTATGCGGTGAAAGAGTCGGTGTTCCCGTTCAACAAGTTCCCGGCGGTGGATCCGATCCTTGGGCCGGAAATGAAATCGACCGGTGAGGTCATGGGCCTGGGTGACAGCTTCGACGAAGCCTTCGCCAAAGCCGCGTTGGCTGTTGGTGAGCGTCTGCCGGCCAAGGGCACTGCGTTCATGTCTGTGCGGGATGTTGACAAGCCCGGCGCCGCAAAAGTGGCCCGGGATCTGGTCGAAGCCGGCTTCAAGCTTGTGGCTACCACCGGCACCGCCAAGGCCCTGAAAGAGGCCGGAATCGAGGTTGATCGGGTGAACAAGGTCCGTGAAGGCCGTCCGCATATTGTGGACGCCATCAAGAACGGACAGGTTCAGCTGATCATCAATACCACTGAAGGTCGCAAGGCCATTTCCGACTCGGCCCAGATCCGCCAGTCGGCGTTGCAGACCAAGGTAACCTACACAACAACACTGGCGGGCGGCGAAGCCTTCTGCCGGGCCATCAAGTTCGGCCCGGAGCGCACTGTACGCCGCCTCCAGGATCTTCACGCAGGAAAGTGAGACTATGGCTGACAGAGTACCGATGACAAAGGCGGGCGAGACCCGCCTCCGCGAGGAGCTTCAGAAGCTGAAGTCCGAGGATCGTCCCCGGGTTATTGCGGCGATTGCCGATGCCCGGGAGCACGGCGACCTGAAAGAGAACGCTGAATATCATGCTGCCCGCGAGCAGCAGAGCTTTATTGAAGGCCGTATCCAGGAAATCGAGGGCAAGCTTTCAGCCGCTCAGGTAATCGATGTGACCACCATCGAGAATACCGGCAAGGTGATCTTCGGCACCACGGTACACCTGCTTAACATGGATACGGACGAACAGGTGATCTACAAGATCGTTGGTGAGGATGAGGCGGATATCAAGGCAGGCAAGCTGTCGATTTCCTCACCGATTGCGCGGGCGCTGGTAGGCAAGAGCGAGGGCGATGTGGTCGCCATTCGCGTGCCTTCCGGTACCGTGGAATACGAGATTGAGCAGGTCGAGTACATGGGTGTGGGCTGGTCGAATCCGGACTTGCTTCAGATCAGCGCCATTCTTGGCGGCATAGGCGGCAATGATACCTTCCGATACACGGATGGGCTGCCGAGCTCGGGTGGTTGCGTGACCACATGGAGTCGTGGGCAGAATTTGCTCGGTGTTCTTGCCCCTGTGGGCTTGTCATCGGTCCAAATCACATTGCCGCCCAACGGGGCCTTCGGTACACAGCCAGCGTCTGACGAGCCGAATGCCTTGGTGGGCGGCATCGACGCGTCGGGTATCGCCTCGGGCAATGCTTCTGTCACCATCTCGGGCAATGCCGAGGCCGGAACCTTGGACGGGACACTTACCCGCACGCCGAGCGCGTTCTCTGTAGACGCACCAGACCTCGATGGTGATGTTCTGCCGACCGTTCCTTTTGGCGATTTTGACGTGGAGTACAGCGGCACTCTGTCAGATGCCGTTGTGGTGAGTGTCATCTACGTCAGCAACGACAACGAGTCGTTGGGGGGACACGACTGCCTAGGTCGCAATGGTTCGGTCACGTCCAGCCCATCTAGTCTCGGCGTCTCTGCGGAGGACCTTCAGTACGCTCAGGTGATTGTCAGCCGAGTCCGCGAGACGTCGGGCTCGCTCTCGGGTAGCGCGAATGCCGAGTCTGAGGTCGTAGGTGTGACGGCGCAGGTCGGAATCGTGCTCTTCGAGGAACCAGCGGCTCCTTAGGGCCTGCTCGAAATTCAGAGGTATGCACTTTTACTGACCTCGGACCCGGCGATTCGGCACGCGCTTGGCCCTAGCCAGAGTGCGGAGTGGAGAGACTGATGAAGCGCTCAGAAAAAGCGAGCCGAATCCATAAGATGCTAGTTGAGCTGTACCCGGAGACACCGGTACCACTGGACCATTCGGACCCATTTACCTTGCTTGTCGCCGTACTTTTGTCCGCGCAAACGACGGACAAGAAGGTCAACGAGATCAGTCCAGAGCTGTTTGCCGCTGCGGGCACACCGAGCAGCATGGCGTCGCTCACCGTCGAGCAGCTCAAACACCTCATTCGTCAGATTGGTCTGTCCAATACGAAGGCGAAGAACCTGTACAAGCTGTGTCGGTTGTTGCTCGACAACCACGATGGTCAAGTGCCCCAGACCTTCGCTGAGCTTGAGGCACTGCCTGGCGTAGGCCACAAGACTGCGAGCGTGGTGATGTCCCAGGCGTTCGGTGTTCCCGCATTTCCCGTAGACACACACATCCATCGCTTGGCTGCGCGATGGGGCTTGTCGGACGGCAAGAATGTTGAGAAGACCGAGCGCGACTTGAAGGCGCTGTTCCCACGCGAGTCGTGGAACGACCTGCACCTTCAGATCATCTTCTTCGGACGTGAATACTGTCCGGCTCGCTACCATGACCTGACCGGCTGTCCCATCTGCTCATGGACAGCGACCAAGAAGCGCATTGCCGAAGAAGCCAAGATGAACGAGCCAAAAAAGCGGACGAAACGCTAGATACTCTGCGGGTTCACTCTGGGCGGTTTCGAATGACTGCGCGAGTCGGCGCGCCTTCTTCTGTCGGTTCGGGGTCCCCGAACTCGATCTGCGAAGCGTCGGTCATTGGAGTTGGAATGTCTAGCCCTCGCGGTTGCGACGGTTCAGGCTCAACATCAATCACAGCCAAGATGGCTTCAGCAGCACTCTGTGCCAAGCCAGTACCAGCACCACGAACCAAGGTGGCGTCGTCTGGCAGTGTCGCGGACGTCGTCGAGATACTCAGCAGATTGGGATCTACAGCGTAGATAGCCTGTGTTCCTGTTTCGCCGGTTGCTACTCGAGCACCGTCCAGGCGGAATGCCGACCGGGTCCGTATGGTCTCTTGGGTGCGCTGGTCGAGACTACGTGTGGTCATCAGCTCACCGGTGCGCGGGTCACTGACGCGTACGGAGCCAATCAATCCAAGCCTGACCTCTGCGGTCGTGAGGTCTGCAGTCAGAGTGACGGTCTCGTCGCACAGCTCCTCAGAGTAGTCGCCGTAGCCATCGAGGGGCGGACAGGAAATCTTGCGTGTGCCGTCTGTTGCCATGGCGACGGTCACGGCTTCGGGGCGTTCATACTGAACTTGGGTCAGTCTGCCTCGGACGGCGAAGCGGTGGCCAAATGTGTTGGGCATGTCTCCAGCGAGGACGGGATCGACAATGCGAAGGTACCGGCTGGCATTCGCACGAATACTCTCGGTGACGGCGTCGGTGACCACTGTGGCGACGTCGAGCTCGGCTAGTGGTCCACCTGCAGTGCGCTCGAATGGGGAGACAACGACCTCTACGCGTGCACAGTCCTCGGCCAGTGCGATGCTCTCGCCCAGCGATGCGTCGTTGGCCGTGGTCCGAACACCGTCGAACAGCTCGAACGCGCTGCGGCAGGCGCCGTTGCTCAGGTAGTGCCGGCCGAGGGCAACAGCGGTGACGTCGTACCAGGCGCGAGCTTCGTCGACCTGGCCCCAGGTCATGGCTTGAGACCACTGATCCAGAGCATCTGGATACTGCCGCGCAGCAAGCGCATCATGGCCCGCTTCGAGGTGTGCCAGGCCAATACGCGAGGTGGTGTCCGAGTAGTTGGCTCGCAGTTCACGGGCTTGGTCCCACCAGACAATGGCCGCATCAAACTCACGACGCTCGGCCGCCGCGACACCTTGGTCGTAGCGGTACGCCGTGAGGCGGTCCTCAATGTCAACGATGAGAGCGTCTAGCTCGATTCTGTCCAGGCCAGGATCGACGTCGTAGGCGGCCAGGTCATTGGCCATCGACAAGGCTTGACCGTAGGTGGCAATCGCTTGTTCGAAGCGCTGTTCGGCTTCGTGCTCTTCGGCGATTTCCATGTAGACCCAGACTGCGGACGAACCATATTGGTCGAGTCCCTTGCGTGGACCATTCGCCAGTTCATCCTCGTCCAACGCCGCCATCCAGTAGCGGGATGCTTCCTCGAAGCGGCCCTGTTCGGCGATTTTTCGGCCGCGGCTGTACGTTGTGGCACAGCCAGCCAACCCCAACATCAGTCCTGCAGATCGGAAGAGCGTCGTGTAGGGAAAGAGTGTAGATCTCGGTGGTCG
>OJIL01000149.1_pt1 | contig 12519 bp, 8 predicted proteins | sample 1595731 | NCBI WGS metagenome assembly OJIL01 (sample SAMN05416787, study PRJEB24817) | seawater metagenome | isolation source: Sea water | place: Canada:Atlantic | collected 2013-11
GAGATGAGATTCGTGACTGGAGTTCAGACGTGTGCTCTTCCGATCTCGGACACCGCGCTAAGCGCGTCTGGCTCGGCGTACGCAGCTGCGTCATCGACAACCATGTCGAGGTTCTCGTAGGCGCCAAGACCGGTACCTGCAGGAAGCAGGCGACCCATGATGACGTTCTCCTTGAGACCGCGAAGGAAGTCGACCTTGCCGCTGATGGCAGCCTGAGTGAGGACCTTCGTCGTCTCCTGGAAGGAGGAGGCGCTGATGAAGGAGTCCGTCGAAAGCGAAGCCTTCGTGATTCCGAGGAGCCATGGCTCAGCGACAGCCGGGTGGCCGCCCTTCGCGATGACGCGCTCGTTCTCACGCTCGAACTTGGCCTTCTCGACAAGCTGCTCCGGAAGGAACGTTGTGTCGCCGGTCTCCTTGATGCGAACTCGCTGCAGCATCTGACGCACGATGACTTCGATGTGCTTGTCGTTGATGGTCACGCCCTGAAGACGGTAGACCTGCTGAATCTCATCCACGAGCCATGAAGCGAGCTGCTTCTCGCCCTTGACCTTGAGAATATCGTGCGGGTTTGGAGCACCGTCCATAAGAGCTTCGCCGGCACGAACGCGGTCGCGTTCCTTGACGGTGAGATGCTTGCCCTTCGGAATGAGGTACTTCTTCGGCTCACCAACGTCAGGCGTGATGATGATCTCGCGCTTGCCCTTGGTGTCCTTGCCAGCTTCCACGACGCCGTCGATTTCCGACACAATCGCGTGGTCCTTGGGCTTACGTGCTTCGAAGAGCTCAGCAACACGCGGCAAACCACCGGTGATGTCCTTGGTCTTCGTTGTTTCGCGCGGCATCTTGGCGATGATTTCGCCGGCCTCTGCGACCTGACCGTTGGCCAGGACGATGTTGGCGCCTGCAGGCAAGAAGTAGCGCGCGTCGTGGCTGCCCACCTTGAGAGGCTCGCCGTCTTCGCCGACGATGACGATGCGAGGTCGCATCGAAGGAACGCGGGAGTCGATGACAACGCGACGTGAAAGTCCCGTGACCTCATCCGTGCGCTCTTCCATCGTCATTCCGACTTCGATGTCCTCGAAGCGAACCGTTCCCGAAACCTCGGTCACGATTGGAATGGCGTACGGGTCCCACTCACTAAGGATGTGGCCCTTAGCGATCTTCTGACCCTCGTCGACGCGAAGGAACGCGCCGTAGGTGAGGTTGTAGGTCTCACGCTCGCGGCCGCTCTCGTTGATGACCTTCACGACGCCGTGACGGTTCATGACGACGAGCTCGCCGTTGTTCTTACGAGCCGTCTTCACGTTCTCGAGTTGAATGGTTCCGTCTGCGCGGGCCTCGATAGCGGACTGCTCGATCTTACCGCGAGCAGCAGCTCCACCAATGTGGAACGTACGCATCGTGAGCTGCGTGCCGGGCTCACCGATGGACTGCGCGGCGATAATGCCAGCAGCCTCACCAATGTTGACCTCGTAGCCACGCGCAAGGTCGCGGCCGTAGCACTTGGCGCAGATGCCGCGCTTCGTGTTGCAGGTAAGCACGGAGCGAATGAGCACCTTGCTGATGCCGCGGTCTTCCATGAGGGAGACCTCTTCCTCGTTGATGAGGCCGTTGGCTTCGATAAGCACTTCGCCGGTGACCGGGTCCTCGATGTCTTCGAGGGCCACACGACCGAGAATGCGCTCGCCGAGAGGCGTGACGACTTCGCCGCCCTCTTCAAGCTTCGAAACCCAGATTCCGTCGAGGGTGTCGCAGTCGTATTCCGTGATGACGGCGTCCTGAGCGACATCGACGAGACGTCGCGTGAGGTAACCGGAGTTAGCCGTCTTAAGAGCGGTATCAGCCAGACCCTTACGCGCACCATGTGTCGAGATGAAGTACTGAAGAACAGTGAGACCTTCACGGAAGTTAGCCGTGATGGGCGTCTCAATAATCTCACCCGACGGCTTCGCCATCAGGCCTCGCATTCCAGCCAGCTGACGAATCTGCTGGTTCGAACCACGAGCACCGGAGTCGGCCATCATGTAGATGCTGTTGAAACTTGGAACCGTGGTCTTCGCCCCGGTCTCTTCATCAACCATCGTGTCCTTGGCGATGCCTTCAACGAGGTCGCGTGCGATGACGTCTGAAGCTTCCGCCCAGATATCGACGACCTTGTTGTATCGCTCGCCGTCGGTGATGAGACCTTCCTGGTACTGCTCGACGACGGTTTCCACGTCAGCCTGAGCCTGGTCCAGGGTCTCCTTCTTCGACTCAGGAATCGCCATGTCATCCATGCAGATGGACACGCCAGCCTGAGTCGCCATTTCGTACCCAAGGGTTCGAAGGGCGTCGGCGAGAAGCACCGTCGCCTTATTTCGGCTCATTCGGTAACACTCATCGATGAGCTTACTGAGGGCCTTCTTGTCGAGGACCTTGTTGACGTTGCGGAAGTCGAGGGGCTTCGGAAGCACCTCGCTCACGAGGACGCGACCGACCGTCGTGTCATGCATTTCGCCAGCAAAACGAAGTCGAATCTTCGCGTGGAGAGGCACCTCGCCAGCGTCGTACGCCATGCGTACTTCTTCCGTCGAGGCGTAGATGCCGCGGAAGTCGCCGTTCTTCTCTGTGCCGTCGCGGTAGCCACCTCGCTCGAAGGGCTTCTCACGCGTCATGTAGTAGAGGCCGAGAACGATATCCTGGGTAGGATTGATGATCGGCTTGCCCGAAGCAGGGCTGAGAATGTTGTTCGTGCTCATCATGAGCACGCGAGCCTCCATGCGAGCCTCGATGCTCAGAGGAACGTGAACGGCCATCTGGTCGCCGTCGAAGTCGGCGTTGAAGGCGGTGCAAACGAGGGGGTGAAGACGAATCGCCTTACCCTCGATGAGCACAGGCTCGAAGGCCTGAATGCCAAGACGGTGAAGCGTCGGTGCACGGTTGAGCATGACCGGATGCTCTGTGATGACCTCGTCGAGGATATCCCAGACCTCTGGCTTCTCCTTCTCAACAAGCTTCTTCGCGCTCTTGATCGTCGTAACGTATCCCCGCTCTTCGAGCTTGTTGTAGATGAAGGGCTTGAAGAGCTCGAGGGCCATCTTCTTCGGCAGACCACACTGGTGGAGACGAAGCGAAGGACCGACGACGATGACGGAACGACCCGAGTAGTCGACGCGCTTACCGAGAAGGTTCTGGCGGAATCGACCCTGCTTACCCTTGAGCATGTCCGAGAGGGACTTGAGGGGGCGCTTGTTTGGACCGGTGATGGTCTTGCCGCGACGACCGTTGTCGAAGAGCGCATCCACAGCTTCTTGAAGCATGCGTCGCTCGTTGCGGATGATGATCTCCGGAGCGTTCAGCTCGAGCAATCGCTTGAGACGATTATTTCGGTTGATGACGCGACGGTAGAGGTCGTTCAAGTCCGACGTGGCGAAACGGCCACCGTCGAGAGGAACGAGGGGACGAAGGTCCGGCGGAAGCACAGGAATGACACTGAGCATCATCCACTCGGGGCGGTTGCCGCTGTCCTTGAAGGACTCGACGACCTTGAGTCGCTTGCTCAGCTTGGTGCGCTTCGAAATCGACGTGGCCTCGGAGAGGTCCTTACGAAGGCTCTCGGCCATACCGTGGATGTCGAGTTCCTTAAGAAGCGTGAGGACAGCCTCACCACCCATGGCGGCGTCGAACGTGTCGTCGCCGTACTCTTCCATGAGCTCGTAGTAACGCTCTTCGCTAAGGACTTCGCCCTTCTCGAGAGGCGTCTCGCCGCTCGCCGTGACGACGTAGGCTTCGCAGTAAAGAACGCGCTCAAGATCCTTGAGCTTCAGGTCGAGCAACGCGCCAATACGGGAAGGAAGAGACTTGAGGAACCAGATGTGCGCAACAGGTGTCGCGAGGTCGATGTGGGCGAGACGCTCACGACGAACCTTCGACTGAATGACTTCAACGCCACACTTCTCGCAGACAATGCCGCGGTGCTTCATGCGCTTGTACTTGCCGCAGAGACACTCGTAGTCCTTCACGGGTCCGAAGATTCGGGCGCAGAAGAGGCCGTCCTTCTCGGGCTTGAAGGTTCGGTAGTTGATCGTCTCGGGCTTTTTGACTTCACCGTGTGACCACTCGCGGATCTTTTCAGGTGAGGCCAGTCCGATTCGGATCGCCGAAAACGAAAGGGGGTCTTTGGGCTTTTCGAAAAAGCTGAAGATATCCTTCATGGGTCCTACGCTCGCTTTTTGAGCCACTGCGACAGCAGCTCGGAATCTTGTTACTTACAGGGGAGTGGAGTGAACGCGGTGGGTGCCGCGCGGGGCCGTCGACTCTCTCCCGAAGGAAGAGAGGGCGACCCTGGCTGTCAGTCTTCGGCGACCATGATGTCGTCGTCCTGCGGAATGCTGTCGGCTTCGATAAGCTCGACGTTGAGACAGAGAGCCTGAAGCTCCTTCATCAGAACGTTGAAGCTCTCCGGAAGACCGGCATCGAGCGTGTTGTCACCCTTCACGATGGCCTCGTACATGCGGGTTCGACCCTGCACGTCATCCGACTTCACCGTGAGGAACTCCTGCAGTGCGTATGCCGCGCCGTAGGCTTCCATCGCCCAGACTTCCATCTCACCGAGACGCTGGCCACCGAACTGCGCCTTACCACCCAGCGGCTGCTGCGTGACGAGGGAGTAAGGTCCAATGCTTCGAGCGTGAATCTTGTCGTCGACCAAGTGGTGAAGCTTGAGGATGTACATGACACCCACAGTGACGTCCTCGTGGAACGCTTCGCCGGTACGTCCGTCGAAGAGAACCGTCTGACCGTCTTCCTGAACCTCAGCCTCACGAAGAAGAGCCTTGATCTCAGCTTCGTCGGCACCGTCGAAGACAGGCGTCGCGAGGTGAAGACCACCACGAAGCTTCTCGACGAACTTGATGAGCTCCTTGTCGACGAGGTCGTCGATGTACAGAGCATCAGGGCCACCCGCGTAGATACGCTTGAGGCGAGCTCGAATGGAGTCGTAGTCCGGCGTGCGCTCGTCGAGCATATCGCCGAGCTGACGCCCGAGGAGCCAACCGGCCCAGCCAAGGTGAACTTCCAGAATCTGCCCAACGTTCATTCGCGAAGGAACACCGAGAGGGTTCAGGACGATGTCGACGGGCGTGCCATCGGGAAGGTAAGGAAGGTCCTCTTCCGGAAGAATCCGGCTGACAACACCCTTATTTCCGTGACGACCGGCCATCTTGTCGCCGACCTGAAGCTTACGCTTGATGGCGACGTAGACCTTGACCATCTTGATGACGCCGGGAGGAAGTTCGTCGCCCTTGCCGAGCTTACCGATCTTCTCCTGGAACAGCTCTTCGATGGCAGCGCTCTGCTCGCCGAGCTGGCCAAGAATCGCGTCGATCTTCTCTTTGTTCTTGTCGACCTCAATGAGGCCCCAGTAACGCTGAGGGATCGGCTCAAGGTCCGACTCGTTGATGACGTCGCCCTTGGCGAGAAGGACTTTGCCCTTGTCGTCGTTGAGCTTCGCTGTCGTGGTCCGCTTGGCCAAGAGCTTCTTGATTCGACCGAAGGCCGAGTCGCGAAGGATCTTGATCTCGTCGGCCATGTCCTTCTCGAACTTGGCCCTCTCGCGGTCTTCGATCTGACGAGCGCGCTCGTCCTGCTCCGTGCTGCCCTTACGAGCAAAGACGCGAGCATCGATGACAACGCCGCCCACACCGGGTGGAACGCGAAGCGAGGTGTCGCGGACATCACCGGCCTTCTCACCGAAGATGGCCCGAAGGAGCTTCTCTTCAGGCGAGAGCTGTGTCTCGCCCTTGGGTGTGATCTTGCCGACGAGGATGTCGCCGCTGCGAACCTCGGCGCCGATTCGCACGATGCCCGACTCGTCGAGGTCGCGAAGCGCTTCCTCACCGACGTTGGGAATGTCGCGCGTGATCTCTTCCTTGCCGAGCTTGGTGTCTCGGGCAACGCATTCGAACTCTTCGATGTGAACCGAAGTGTAGACGTCGTCCTTGACGATTCGCTCGCTGATGAGAATCGAGTCTTCGAAGTTGTAACCGCCCCAAGGCATGAACGCGCAAACGACGTTCTGACCGAGCGCGAGCTCGCCCATGTCACAGCTCGGACCATCGGCGATGACATCGCCAGCCTTCACCTTGTCGCCGGGGCGCACGATGGGCTTCTGGTTGTAGGCCGTGTTCTGGTTGGAGCGCTGGAACTTGTGAAGTCGGTAGATGTCCGGGAACGCCCCAGCTTCACCCTCGGCCTTCACGACGATTCGCGTCGCGTCCACGGAGTCGACGGTGCCGTCCCGCTTCGCCACGATGCAAACGCCACTGTCGCCAGCGACTCGTCCTTCGATGCCCGTTCCGACGATGGGAGCGCGGCTACGAAGACAAGGTACAGCCTGACGCTGCATGTTCGAGCCCATCAAGGCGCGGTTAGCATCATCGTGCTCAAGGAATGGAATCAGCGAAGCAGCAACGGAAACGAGCTGGTTCGGCGAGACATCCATGAGATGAATCTCGTTCGGCGGGACCATGACGAAGTCGCCGTTGTAGCGAGCGCTGACGAGCGTTCCTTCAAGCTTCTTCGTGTCTTGGTTGATCTCGGCGTTGGCCTGGGCGATGTACTTCTTCTCTTCTTCAAGAGCGGAGTACCAGCGGACCTTGTCGTCGTAGACAATGCCGTCTTCAACGGTTCGGTAAGGCGTCTCGACGAAGCCGTACTCGTTCACGCGGGCGTAAGTCGAAAGCGACGCGATAAGGCCAATATTTGGACCTTCCGGAGTCTCAATCGGGCAGATACGGCCATAGTGAGTGATGTGAACATCGCGAACTTCAAAGCCAGCGCGCTCACGCGTCAGACCACCAGGTCCAAGCGCTGAGAGACGACGCTTGTGCGTAACCTCGGAGAGCGGGTTGGTCTGGTCCATGAACTGCGAGAGCTGACTGGAACCGAAGTACTCCTTCACAACAGCCGAGACAGGCTTGGCGTTGATGAGGTCGTGCGGCATCAGCGTCTCGATCTCCGCCGACATGTTCATGCGCTCCTTGATGGCGCGCTCCATGCGGACAAGACCGATGCGGTACTGGTTCTCCATCAGCTCGCCGACAGCGCGAACGCGTCGGTTACCAAGATGGTCGATATCGTCTGTGCTGCCGTGGCCGTTCTTCAGCTCGATGAGGTGACGAACAGTCTCGACGATGTCGTCATGCGTAAGCACGCGAACGTCAGGCTTATCGGCGTCTTCACGCTCGGAGAAGAACTTGTAGTTCAGCTTCAGGCGGCCAACGTCCGAGAGGTCGTAGCGTTCTGGGTTAAAGAACAAGTTATTGAAGTGGTTACGGGCCTGCTCGAGACTCGGTGGGTCGCCCGGACGAAGACGTCGGTAGATCTCAAGGATGGCTTCATCCTGAGTCTGGACCTTGTCTGCCAGAAGCGTGTCACGAAGGAAGCTGCCGACGTTGTGTCCGTCGATGAAGAGCACCTTGACGCTCTTGATCGAAGCTTCCTTGAGGATCTCAAGCTTCTCGGGCGTGAGCTCCTCGTTGACGCCGAGAAGAATCTCGCCCGTCTCTTCGTCGATGATGTCTTCCGCGCCGACCTTGCCGATGACGTCGTTCTCATCGATGGGCAGTCGCTCAAGCTTCGCATCTTTGAGCTTACGGAGCGCGGCACGCGTGAACTTACGGTTTCGGCGAACGATGATGTCGCTGCCGATCTTGACGTCGCTCGTGGCGCGCTGACCGTTGAGCAACGCGTATTCGATGCTCTTCGAGTACTTGTCACGAGGCTCAAAGAAGACGGTCTCGGTGTCGTAAAACGTGTCGAGGAGGTTGTGCGTCGTGTAACCGAGGGCCTTGAGGAGGACCGTGGCGTGCATCTTCCGGCGACGGTCGATACGAACGTAGATCAGGTCCTTCGGGTCGAACTCGAAGTCGAGCCACGAGCCGCGGTAAGGAATGATTCGCGCCTGGTAAAGGAACTTGCCCGACGAGTGGGTCTTGCCCTTGTCGTGGTCGAAGAAGACGCCCGGGCTTCGGTGAAGCTGGCTGACGACAACGCGCTCGGTGCCGTTGATGATGAACGTACCGTTCTCCGTCATCAGCGGGATCTCACCGAAGTAGACCTGCTGCTCCTGAATCACGCGCACGGCTCGCTCGCCGGCGTCGGAGCTATCGTAGATGATGAGCTGAATGGTCACCTTGATAGGTGCCGCGTAGGTCATGCCGCGCTGACGGCATTCGTCTACGTCGTACTTTGGACGCTCCAGCGTGTAACCCTCGAAGACAAGCTCCGTGGTTCCGTTGAAGTCGCGAATCGGGAAGACGCTCTTAAAGACGCCCTGCAGTCCGATGTCCTCACGTTCGTGGAACGGGATATTCGACTGAAGGAACTTGTCGTAAGAACGCTTCTGAATGTCGATGAGGTTTGGAATATCGAGAAAACGCTCGATCTTGCCAAAGCTGTGTCGCACCCGGAAGTTAGTCTGAATCTTCTTCGCCATTGCGATGGAGCTCCTATCCCCGCTGCTCGTCGCGGGGGGTCTAGCCGTCTGCGGGCCAGTGTCGAAAAGGTCTAAGGAAGCGATTGGGTTGTTGGCTTCATCACCAACGTTAAGAAAACTAAGCTCGTCGTAGAAAATGCGAAAGAAACGCGGATGGCGGCCACGAACACCAGATAAAACCGGGTCCGGACCGCCTGCGATTCATGTGGGTTATGAAAACCCCTGGGTCGAAGAAGTCCATCCGCTAAGGACTTCCACGCTGCACGCTTCTTGCACCACCAAGGCCGAGACCCTAGTCCCAGACTCAGTGGTGTCAAGTAGTGTGCCAGGAGTACTCTCCTGAGGCCTGCCGAAGCAGGCACCCGGGAAAGTACCCACCCGCCAAATCACTTAATGGTGACCTTGGCGCCTGCAGCTTCGAGCTTCGCTTTGATCTCGTTTGCTTCGTCCTTGCCGCAGCCTTCCTTGAAGACCTTTGGAGCCGCTTCAACGAGGCTCTTGGCGTCTGCAAGTCCGAGGGACGTGAGCTCGCGGATGACCTTAATGGTCGCGATCTTCTTAGGACCAGCGTCCGTAAGCTCGATGTCGAACTCCGTCTGCTCTTCGACAACTTCAGCTGGGCCTGCTGGGCCTGCTGCGGCTGCGACTGGTGCAGCCGAAACGCCCCAGTGCTCTTCAAGCGCCGTCACGAGGCCTGCAACCTCCATGACGGACCAGCTGCTGAGTTCCTCGATCATCTTCTCTTGAGTCATGTTAGCCATTTGATTTCTCCGATATCGCCGCAGCCTGCTTCAAGCCGCGGAAAGTTTGATTGTGTGATGGGTTTTGGTTTTGATTGTGTGTTGGAAGCGATGGCGTTCAGCCAGCTTCCTGATCGCGCTTGCGGGCATCCAAGACGAACGCGAGGTTCTGTGCTGGAGCGGCGAGCTGAGCGACGAGGCTCTGAGCGGGTGCCATAAGGGTCGCAAGAAGCATGGCGCGGACTTCGTCTTTGCCGGGCATGGAAGCGAGAGTCGTCTCGACCTGCTTACCTTCAAGGATCTGCCCGTCGAGCACAGCGCACTTGGCGATGAGCTTCTCAGGTTCGTCCTTCTTCTTGAGCGTATCCTTATTGGACTCACGGAAGCTCTTGAGGATTTTCGCCGCACCGGACGGGTCCTCATAGCTCCAAGCGATTCCGGTCATTCCCGTCAGTTGTGACGTGAAGTCTTCCGCGTTTTCGAGGTCAGTTCCGGCGATTGCCTTCTTGACCAAGTTGTTCTTCACAACGCGGTATTCGATGCCTGCTGCCCGAAACTGGGAACGGAGCTCAGTGATGTGCTCCACCGTGACGCCGCTGTAGTTGACGAGAATCGTCGCTACTGCCTTGTCAAAGTTCTCCTTGAGGGTCGCGACAACTGCCGCTTTCTCTGTTGCGTTCAACGGCATATCAGGCCTCCACCGTCGCGACCGAGCTTGGGTCGATACGGATTCCAGGTCCCATGGTCGAGCTCAACGTGATGCTCTTCATGTAGATGCCCTTGGCTGTTGATGGCTTCAGTCGGTTCAGCGTGTCGAGGAGCGCTTTCACGTTGTCCTCGAGCTTTGCTGCATCGAAGCTGCACTTACCGACGGGTACGTGCACGATGCCTGCTTTTTCGACGCGAAACTCAACCTTACCGGCTTTTGCTTCCGATACGGCTTTGGTCACATCGAACGTAACAGTTCCAACTTTCGGGTTCGGCATCAGACCGCGCGGACCGAGCACGCGGCCAAGTCGACCGACCTGCCCCATCATGTCCGGTGTTGCGATCACAGTGTCAAACTCGAGCCATCCGCCAGTGATCTTGGCTACAAGATCATCAGCTCCTACAAAATCGGCTCCCGCGGCTTCTGCTTCAGCGACTTTGTCGCCCTTTGCAAAAACCAGGACACGCTTCGTGCTGCCCGTGCCATGCGGAAGAACCACCGCTCCTCGCACCATTTGATCAGCGTGCTTTGGGTTAACCCCAAGGCGCACTGCAAGGTCAACGGTCTCATCGAATTTGCCAAAGGCGCATTCTTTGATCAGGCCCGTTGCCTCCTGGAGCGAATACCGTTGGTCCCGCTGGACTTTTTCGAAGGCGGTTTTCCGCCTCTTTCCGGTTCTCATTCATCCTCCTCGACTTACTCGGAAAGGTCCGAGTTTGCCTACCACCACGCATCCTTGGGTGGTCCAAGGCGGCACCGGCCCATTCCGGCACCGAATCTGGTCGACCTCACTCTCAAGAGTGAGGACGCCGTCGTTCGTTGTTGTGTTGTTGTTTAGGTAGCTACGCTTCGTGAGAGGCGCTTACTGACCTTCGACGTTCACGCCCATGGAGCGCGCCGTTCCCATCACACTTCGCATGCAAGACTCGATGCTCGCGGCGTTCGTGTCCTGGATCTTCGTGGTCGCGATCTCGCGGACCTGGTCCAGCGAAAGCGTTCCGACCTTGTCCTTGTTCGGGACAGCCGAACCGGATTCAATGCCGAGGGCCTTCTTGATAAGGACGGGCACCGGTGGAGTCTTCGTGATGAACGAGAACGAGCGGTCCGCGAACACCGTGATGACCACGGGAATGATGAGTCCAGCATCCTTCTGCGTACGACCGTTGAAGTCCTTGCAGAACTGCATGATGTTGACGCCGTGCTGACCAAGCGCGGGACCGACAGGTGGCGATGGGTTCGCCTTGCCGGCTTCGAGCTGGAGCTTGATGGTTCCGATGACCTTCTTCATGGGTGCGTCCTAATCCTAAATAAGCTGTGTTTCAAACAGAGTAATATTTTGAGGGTGAAGTCGCCGACGGCGACGAGGGAGCTTTGCAAAGATCCCTAATAAAAAGATGTATTTTGAGGGTGAAGTCGCCCGTGGCGACGAGGGAGCTTCGTAAAGCTCCCTAGACGGTCTTTTCGACCTGTCCGTATTCGAGTTCGACGGGCGTTGCACGGCCGAAGATGCTGATGAGAACGCGGACCTTTTGCTTTTCCGCGTTGAGCTCTTCGATGGTGCCTGTGTAGTTCGCGAAAGCACCTTCGGTGACGCGGACGTGGTCGCCCTGCTCGAAGTCGACCTTTGCGACGGGGCGCTTGCCGTTTTCGACCTGGGACGCGATGACGTCGATCTCAGGAGCTGGAACAGGCGAAGGGTGACGGCCGCCGATGAAGCCGCTGACCTTTGGAGTGTCCTTCACGAGATGCCAGCTGGCTTCGTTCAGGTCCATCTCGATGAAGATGTAGCCTGGGTAGAAGTTACGCGAGACAATGCGCTTCTTGGTGCCGTGGTTCTGCTGGACGTTCTCTTTGGGGATGAGAATCGTACCGAACATTTCCTCCATGCCAGCCTGACGAATGCGCTCCTCGAGGGAAAGCTTCACCTTGCTCTCATATTGGCTGTAGGCCTGTATCACGTACCACTTCATGGTTTCGTTCCGAGTCTTCGAGTTAAGTTCAGTAGGCTGTGGGTCGGTAGACGGCACGGCTAGTAAATCAGGTCGGTGACCGCGGACCAGGCCGCATCAAAGACACCCAGGATGACCGCAGCGATGACGGAGACGACCATGACGACCATGGTGTTGGACCAGGTCGCTTCACGCGTTGGCCACGTCACGTGCTCAAGTTCGTGTGCGACTTCGCGGGAGAACTTGTTCACTTTCTCGTTCTTGTAGAGGAACACGGCGAGGAGCATCGACACGATGGCGGCGACGCCGGTCAGAATCGTGGGATTCGGGTCAGCGATGTTCGCCTTCTCCGCCACGAAGGCCGCGACATCCACAAAGAGATGATCGAGGAACCAGAACGAGAGAAGGAACATCCCCACGTAGGCGAACTGCACCCATCGCTCGATGCCGAGCGTGCCTGTTTGGGTCGGTGGGTTCGTTTCATCCATGAGGAGGGTCCGTCGGGTGGAGAGGGCCGTTAGTGAAAGAGAGAGAAAGAAAGTGTTGGCAGGTCAGGAGGGATTCGAACCCACAACCATCGGATTTGGAATCCGGCGCAGATCGGAAGAGCGTCGTGTAGGGAAAGAGTGTAGATCTCGGTGGTCG
>OJIL01000152.1_pt1 | contig 12446 bp, 10 predicted proteins | sample 1595731 | NCBI WGS metagenome assembly OJIL01 (sample SAMN05416787, study PRJEB24817) | seawater metagenome | isolation source: Sea water | place: Canada:Atlantic | collected 2013-11
TCTCAGAGATCGATCACATCTTGGCCAGGCCGGGGATGTATCTTGGGAGTACCACAAACACCACAGCAAAGTCCTTTTCAGTTATCGACAATAAGATGGTCGAAGAAGAATTAACCTATTCTCCTGCCCTTTTGAAGATGTTTGACGAGATCATATCTAACAGTGTCGACGAGCACATACGTTCTGGTAAAGTGACTAGAATTGAAGTTGACTTGTTTCCAATGACTGGACAAATTCGAATTAAGGATAATGGCGGGATTCCAGTTAAGAAACATCCTACCGAGAAAGTATGGATTCCCTCGTTAATTTTTGGGGAACTAAGAACAGGATCTAACTTCAGCGATGAAGAACGATTTTCAGCTGGTTTAAATGGTCTTGGTTCTAAACTGTCGAGTGTATTCTCAACAGAGTTCAAAGTAGAAACATCTGACGGCGAAAAATCGTTTGTTCAAATCTTTAGAAACAATCTATCAGAGAAGCTAGAACCTGCAATCAAGTCATCTACCACGAACGGTACTGTTATAACGTATATTCCAGATTACGAACGACTCGGATGTTCTTTAGACGAACAGAATACGAAGCGGATCGAAAAACGTGTATATGATGTCGCTGGGTGCAATCCAAAGATCAAAGTATTCTTTAACGGAAATGAAATCAAGACTAACAAGTTTAAAGACTATGTTGGACTTTATGTAAATGAATCAATAGAGGATTCTAACGAGCATTGGACGGTTAGTGTTGCTGCAAGTCAGGATGATACGTTCAAACATGTGTCTTTCGTTAATGGTGTCGATACGTTTAACGGTGGCAGTCACATTGATTACATTGCTAATCAGATTACAAGCAAGCTGCGTGATCACATCAAAAAGAAACACAAGATTGATGTAAAGCCAAACAATATCAAGCAACAGCTGTTTCTTTTCATTAATTGCAAGATCAATGCTCCAATGTTTACATCACAAACCAAAGAGTTCATGTCAACTGACATCAAAGACTTTGGGACATCTTTTGAAGTGACGGATAAGTTTATTGCAAAGATTATTAACTCAGAGGTAGTTCAACGAATCCTTGATTGGGCAGAAGCCCAAGAACGTCAGAAAGAATTGGCTGAGCTGCGCAAGATGAACAAGCAAACTCAGAATAACAATTTCCTTAAAAAGATCGTGAAGTTTGATGATGCTACTTCAAAAAATAGGCAAGAATGTATCTTAACATTATCAGAAGGCGATTCTGCAGCCAAGACTATTCTGTCGGCTCGTGATCCAAAGACTGTTGCTGTATATCCACTGAAAGGTAAACCGTTAAACGTAAGAGACATTAAAATTTCTAAATTGACAGGTAACGATGAGTTTGCCAATATAATGGCGATCATTGGGTTGAAGCTTGGTCATGATATTAAGAAATCCGATCTACGATTCGGTAAGCTAGTGATTGCAGCAGATTTTGATCCAGATGGATCTCATATTTGTGGACTTGTTATTAACATGTTCCAACAATTTTGGCCAGACTTGATCAAAGAAGATTTCTTGTATCGACTTAAAACTCCGTTGATAGTAGCTGCTCATGGGAAAACAAAGAAAGAGTTCTTTAACAGAGCTGACTATGATGCTTGGGCAACGAATGCACCCAAGCATACGATGAAATACTTTAAGGGGTTAGGATCGTTTTTAACCAAAGACTTTATTAAATTTATGAATGACCCTAAATACTTAGAGCCATTGTTATTTAAAGATGATCAGGACTTTAAATCAGTAGATCTGGCGTTTGATAAGAAAATGGCCGATCAACGAAAAGATTGGCTAGCGGAGGTTGTTTAATGAAATTAGAAACATTTTTTAACACAGAGTTCAAGACATTCTCTTCTTTAGATAACGTTCGATCAATACCAAGTGTTATTGATGGGTTTAAAGATTCTCAGCGTAAAGCCGTATATGGTATGTTGATGAATGGACAAAATGAGATTAAGGTTGCCCAAGCAGCAGGTAAGTTTGCGTTACTTACTCATTATGCTCATGGTGAGAATAGTATGGCTGACACAATTGTTGGGCTTGCTCAAGATTATCCTGGCTCTAATAACGTAAACTTATTTGAACCATTAGGCCAATTTGGATCTATCTTATCTTCTGAGTCATCTTCACATAGGTATATCTTCACAAAGCCAAGTAAAAATCTTCGTGAGTATATCAAAACTGAAGATGATTGTATTTTAGAGCATCGATACGAAGATGGAGATAAAGCAGAGCCAATCAACTTTTACCCACTCTTGCCTATGTGGATTGTAAATGGATCTGTTGGTATTGGGACAGGGCATTCTGTTAAGATTCTGCCTAGAGATCCAAAGAATGTTAAGAAGTGTCTAGAGCGCCTTCTAAAAGATTCACAACCTAGAACAGATACAATTGCTAAGTTATTAATACCAGCCTTTAATGGATGGTCTGGTGAAGTTTTAGATGGTGATTTGCCAGGTAAGTATGAACTGCATGGCAAGATAGAAATTATTAATACATCAACATTACGGGTTACTGAATTACCTGTAGGGTATGGTGTTGATAAATTCAAGGCAATTCTTGTTGATCTCATGGATAAAGGTAAGGTAAAGGATTATGATAACAATTCTACAGAACAGGGATTTGATTTTGAAATTAAAGTTCCGCGTGAAGTAGCTCGATTATCTGTAACTGAGCTTAAGAAACTATTTAAGCTTGTATCAAGACAATCTGAAAATATCACTCTATGGAATATTGACGGCAAGCTTAAACAATTCAAGACAGTATATGATGCTTTAAAACAGTTCCTTGATTTCCGGTTAGAGAAGTATGAAACAAGACGTATTACTCAATTAAGTATCATTGAAAGTGAAATTGATTTCTTGTATGCTAAAAAACTGTTCATCAAAGAATGGAACGAATTAGCCAATCCAAATAAGACTAAAATGTCTGATATTGAAAAACTAATGATTAAGAAAGGGGTTAAAGAAGAGTATCTTCCAAGACTAATGTCACTACGTATTAGTTCTTTAACATTAGAACAAATAGAAGAGTTAGAAGATCAAATTGCAACAAAAGAAAAACGGAGAACGGATCTTCAATTAACAAATGCTAATAAAATGTACTTAACTGATCTTTCTTTAATATAATAAAATGGGACCTTAATATTAAGGTCCCAAGCTTTTTGTTATAATCTTTTATTCTTGTTCTATAGGTATTTATTAATGTTTGAAAGATCTTTTTTCGTTGACCTAGACTATATGCATAGCCTATCGTTTAAATTGGATGGATTTAAAAGAACATCTCCTTCATCCCATGTGTACGCCTGTCGTTGTCCTTTATGCGGTGATTCACAAAAAAGTAAAAAGAAACGACGTTTTTACTTTTATACTAAAAAAGGGAATTTGAATGTTCATTGTAAGAATTGTGGTTATTCACATTCTTTTTGGACGTTCATTAAAGAAGTATTTCCTAATGAATTTTCTCAATATCAAAAAGATCAAATGAAACATCGTTTAGGGGGCCTAAATCCTTCATCTAAACCTTTAACAAAAAATAACGATACAATATACACCCCTAACATTAATGATGACTCAAACACATCTACAAAGATTCTAGATAGTGTTGTATCTTTAATAGAATTGCCTGATAATCATAAAGCTATCAAATATTTAAAGAATAGAAAGTTTACTGAAGATATGATATCAGGTTTACTTTATACTGAAGACTTTAGAAAAACATGTGAGTCTCTTACTAAAGAAGAGCTTAGTGAAGGGTTTCCATCAGATAAAAGAATAGTCATTCCATTTCGTGATAAAGATGATAATATAATTGCATTGCAAGGTAGAGCGTTAGATCAAAAAAGTTTACGCTATATTACTATTAAAGCTAATCCAGAAATAGACAAAATTTATGGCCTTAATACTCTTAATGAAAAAGAAACAACGTATTGTGTAGAAGGTCCTTTTGATAGTATGTTCTTGGATAATTGTTTGGCCGTTTGTGATCCTAACTTAGCAAGATCTGGGGCCGATGTTTTAGTATGGGATAATGAACCACGTTCTAAAGAAATTTGTAATTTTATGGCAGCTGCTATAAGTAATAAAAAGAATGTCGTTATATGGCCAACATCACCTGATGAAAAAGAAGACATCAATGATCTTATAATAAATGGATATACTCAAGAAGATATTATGTATATAATTAAGTCACGGACATTCTCTGGGCTCAAAGCTAAATTGGAGTTTCAGAAATGGAAGAAAGTCTAATTAGGAGACTCTATGTCATTAGAACATAACTCAACAAAAGTTGAGATTTTAAGGTTAATAAATGAAGGTGTTTCATTACGAAGCATTGAAGAATCTGTAGGTGTATCGCGTAGTGCTATTAGTAAATTTTTACGCAAAGAATCTTATAAAGATTGGTGGTCTCAAAATGAAAAGCCAATTGCATCAGGGACATATTTAGATCATCACTCAAATGTTAAAAAGCTTAATAAGAAACGATATATTCTTACTTCTGCACAAAATAACACATTTGTTCATCCTGGTTTTTTATCTGCGTTAGAAGTAATGGCTGAAGAAATTGATGCTCAGATCATTGTGGGCACATATTCTTACAATACAAACGGCTTTCAGAATTTAGAAAAAAGTGATGGCGAATGGTTTGATCCAAAGATCTCAGAGTATATCTTAGATGAACCTGCAGAGCTTGCTAAAGGATTAATGTGGCTTGGGGAATTGAATATACTGCCAACTGCAGTAAGTCCTCTATCAGGCCTCCATTCATATTCAATGATGAACTCTGCCATTGTTCCACATTCTAAAGTTCAACTAGAAAGTCTGCCTACGCATAAAACTGAATCTACACGTATGATGTATACGACAGGATCTGTTACTAAGCGTAATTACATTCAGAAGAAAGCTGGACAAAAAGCTTCGTTTCATCATGTGTTTGGTGCTTTATTAGTAGAGGTTGATGATGACGGCGATTGGTTTGTACGTCAATTGATTGCGGACTCAAAGACTGGATCATTTCAAGATCTAGACACACTATATACGAGTAATTATAAGGTTGTTAATGCCCCTGTAGAAGCAATCAATTGGGGTGATATTCATGTTGAGAAGTTAGATTTTGACGTCGCAACAGCTTCATTTTTCGATCCAGACTCAATGTTAAATGTCCTTAAACCAACTTATCAGTTTATCCACGACGGGATTGATTTTGAGTCAAGGAATCATCATAACATCAAAGATCCTTATTTCCGATTTAAGATGTATCATCAAGATAAAGAGTCAGTCAAAGAAAACATTGAGATGTTGGTTTGGTTTCTAAATAATGTTCATAAAGAAGGAACTAAAACCGTTGTGGTTGAATCAAATCATGACTTAGCGCTCAAGCGTTGGTTAAAAGAAGCTGATTATAAGACAGATCCAGCCAATGCCATCTTCTTTTTAGAATGTCAATTGTTAATGTATAAATTGATAGAAGCTGGTAAGGATGATTCGTCAGTGCTTGGGGAAGTGATTAAAAACGTAGTTCAGGGGTTAGATAATGATGCTGTTTTCTTAACTCAAGACGAATCATTCAAGATATGCAACGATAACGAAAATGGTATTGAATGTGGATCGCACGGCCACTTGGGTAATAACGGTAGTCGGGGCGGAATCTCTTCATATCAAAAGTTAGGTGCAAGATCTAATATCGGTCACAGTCATAGTGCTGGAATTAAAGATGGTGTTTATCAGGCAGGAGTAAGTGCTGAATTAGATATGGGATATAATACAGGAGGCTCAAGTTGGTCACACAGTCATATAGTAACTTACCCGAACGGGAAACGGACAATCATTACTCTCAAGAAAGGAAAATGGCGCGCATGAATAAAATGTTTAAATACCCAGGTGTTTCGCAAGTTTCATTTCCAGCAGTTGCTAGTCATACATTTTATATTCATGGTCCTATTGAAGAAATCTTTGAATACCGTTCTGTAATTGCAACACTAGACAATTGTCAAGAGAATGATCTAGTCAATCTATTCATTAATACTCCTGGTGGATGTCTTAATACAACGATTTCAATCCTTCATGCGATGATGCGTTGTAAAGGCACGATCATTACACATGCGGATGGTCAAATTGCATCTGCAGGCACATTACTATTCTTAGCAGGTACTCATAAGATTGTTTACCCTTATTCTTACTTTCTGTTTCATGATGGTAGTATGGGTAATATGGGCAAGATCAATGAGTCTCTGAAGAACATCTCTGCTACCAGTGAACTTCTAGAACAAATGGCTTATGCAATTTATAAACCATACTTTTCTGAAGAAGAGATTGATGATATTTTAGAAGGCCGAGATTATCATTGCACTTCAGAAGAAATGTATGATCGAATTGAGAAAGGTATTGAAATTCTAAGCCAACAAGAAGACCCTCTGAAAGAACTAAAAGAAGCCACAGAAGAACCAGAGGAAAAAGACATTTTACGAGGGGATACCGTTAGAGTCGACAATGCTAGGCTTGCATCTAATGGTCAGTTTGGTGAAGTTATTGGGTTTACTGCAAATGGAGTACCCAAGGTTAAACTTGATAGTGGGCTTATCGTGACCATTAAAGAAGATAATCTAACTTTAATAGAATACGAGGAGGTTTAAAATGGATTTACAGCCGCATTTTTACAAGGAACAAATTAAAGATACATTATTTAGATCAGTAGTAGAATCGTTCCTCTAAACGCTTTAAAACTCCCTTAATAAAATAGTATACATGCTATTAATTATTAAGGGAGTTGTATGTTAAAAACCGAAGTTATTTGTATTGATTGTGATAATCAGTTTATAATCGTTTCTCAAGATGAGGACGGAGCGCCATCGTTCTGTCCTTTTTGTTCTTCTCCGATCATGGACGAAGAATAATTCTCAACAATTAAAGCATACCAACCAATAAATCTAGAATTATTTTCTCTATATGCTTTCTTTCTTGATAAGTTAGAAAGCATAATGGGTTTACCATCATTTTTATAAGAAGATGATAACGGTTTAAAAGGATACCCTTTTTCGATACATAATTTATTAAAGCCGCCAAATGAACTATCTATTAAAGAGCCGAAAGCATCGTATATATTAATCCTTTTGGCATTAGAGTGTTTAAACCCAGTATTATGTTTTTCTCTTCCACAATTTTCAAAGTGGTGGGTTTTCATAGCTTGGTGTTCACCAGTCTTTTTGCAATTCAGACAAGAAACTTGAATAGAGTTAGCTTTCCTTCTAGCTAAGCTCATTTTCATCTTTTGTTCTTTAGATTTTGGTTTGTTATAATGTGGACTTAGTTTTCCTTTTAAATTATAATGCGGGTTTTTAGCCCCTGAGTATTTTCCTTTGTTTGCTTTACTAATCTTTTCTTTAGTTTCTTGTGAATGCGATTTGCCGTAGAATGGATTATTTTCGCCGCTTCCTGTTTCAAACCCCATTATAAAATTGACTTTATTTATGAAACAATTATTATGTATTGCATTTGATTCTTTTAAGAGAATAGTTTCTAATATAAGAGCATCGTGACTAGATGCGCATTTATATATTTTTAAGATATTATAAAGATTAGGATCATTTTTCCAAAACTTATTGATTTGGTTGGAAGAGGTAAAATATGAATGCCCTAAATTATTTTCTAAACAATTCTTAGCAGTTCTAGAGCCTATATAAAATTTTTGGTTTTTAGTATTCTGTATAATGTACACAAATGGTTCATATTTATTATCTATTCTCCATACTCTATTAGATATAAATTTTTTCTTAAATATGTTATAATTTTCATGCATCCATATCATTTTAATACCCTTAATAAATTAGTATACAAATATTTATTAGAGAGAGGTATTAAAATGTTCTGTGGTATCGACTATTCGCTTACGTGTCCTTCTATTACTGTAAGTCGGTCAAAAGATTTCAAAAAGTGCCGTACATTTTATTATACTGACAAGAAAAAGGTTGTTGGGACATTTAATAAAAACATACATGGAATGCAACATGTTCCGTATGAAGGGGATATGGAACGAATAAATAATATCTCAGAATGGGCAATGGCTATTTTAAAACAGCTTAAAGTAACAACCGCATGTATAGAAGATTATTCATTTGGATCAAAAGGCAGAGTGTTTCATTTAGCAGAAAATACTGGATTACTAAAATGGAAAATGTGGATGGCAGGTATAGCATTCACCACTCCTAAACCGACAGAAATTAAAAAGTATTTTACTGGAAAAGGTAATGCAAATAAAGATGCAATGTATGCATCATTTCTAATAAATACTGGTGTTGATTTAATATCTATTTTAGATAGTAAATCGGATTCTAATCCAATAAGTGATATTGTTGATTCATATGCTATGCTATGCTATTGTATTGATAAGGAAGGTGGATTGGTATGATTGTGTTTTTTTCTACTAAATCAAGTAATACTAAAAGATTTGTAGAACGTTTAAATTTACCTTATATACAAATACCATTAAACACAAATGAAATAGATGATATAATTATAGATCGTGATTTTGTATTGATTACTCCTACATATGGTGGTGGTTATTTAAAAGGTTCAGTACCTAAACAAGTTATTAAATTTTTAAATTCTTCTCATAATCGTAACCACCTTAAAGGTGTTATAAGTACAGGTAATAGAAATTTTGGATCTGCTTTTTGTTTAGCAGGTAAAATCATTTCAGAAAAATGCAGTGTTCCAAATATTGCTTCCGTTGAATTATTTGGAACAAAAGAACAAGCCGAACAAGTAAAAAAAGATATTTTAAATTTATTTAAAAAGGAAATAGAATGACCCAGCAAGATCATTTTGATTTAAATGCAATGCTCAAGTTGTATGGTGAAGACGGAAAGATGCAACTTGATAAAGATAAAGAGGCTGCTCGTCAATATTTTCGTGAAGATGTTAATCAGAATACTGTATTCTTTCATACTCTAGAAGAGAAGTTAGAATATCTTATTAAAGAAGGTTATTATGAAGAGCGTGTAATTAATCAATACGACCCTTCATTCGTTAAAAAATTATTTCAAAAAGCATATGATAAAAAGTTTCGTTTTAAGTCTTTTTTTGGTGCTTACAAGTATTATCAATCTTATACTTTAAAAACATTTGATCTTAAACGTTTTCTAGAACGGTATGAAGATCGAGTGTGTATGTGTGCATTATATTTGGCTGAGGGAAATGAGAAGCTTGCGATTGATATAATGGAAGAAATCATATCCAATCGTGTACAGCCTGCAACCCCAACGTTTCTTAATACCGGAAAAGCATCACGCGGTGAATTAGTAAGTTGTTTCTTGCTTCGTATAGAAGATAACATGGAAAGTATTTCACGGTCAATTAATGCGGCCCTTCAATTATCAAAACGAGGCGGTGGTGTTGCTTTTGTGATGACTAATATTCGTGAAAAAGGATCTCCTATTAAGAAAGTAGCCGGGCAGTCGTCTGGTATTATTCCTGTTATGAAATTATTTGAAGATGCTTTCTCATATGCTAATCAATTAGGTGCCAGAGCAGGTGCAGGTGCTGTATATCTAAATGCACATCATCCTGATATTATGTCGTTTCTTGATACTAAGCGAGAAAATGCTGATGAGAAAATGAGAATCAAGACGCTGTCACTAGGCGTAACTATTCCTGATATTACTTTTGAGCTTGCTAAGCGTAATGAAGATATGTATCTCTTTTCACCATATGATGTTGAAAGAGTATATAATAAACCAATGAGTGATATTGTGGTTTCGGCTCTTTATCATGAAATGGTTGATAATCCTGAGATTACCAAGTCAAAGATTTCTGCACGTTCTTTCTTTCAGACATTAGCAGAACTTCAGTTTGAATCAGGTTATCCGTATATTATGTTTGAAGATACCGTCAATCGTGCAAATCCGATTGACGGTCGCATTAACATGTCAAACTTGTGTTCCGAAATTCTTCAGGTGAATACTCCTACAGAATACGATGAGGATCTTGGATACAAGTCAATTGGCAAGGATATCTCGTGCAACCTTGGATCGATGAATGTTGCTTTATCTATGGAATCACCAAACTTAGGCAAAACTGTCGAGACATCCATTCGAATGCTAACATCAGTATCTGATCTAAGCAATATTAAATGTGTTCCTTCTATTGAAAAAGGAAACAATGATTCGCACGCAATTGGTTTAGGTCAAATGAATCTTCACGGATTCTTTGTTAAGGAGAAGATGTACTATGGGTCGCCGGAGTCGATCGATTTTACAGACATGTATTTTTATACTATTGCTTATCACGCATATAAAGCTTCATGTCAAATTGCGAAGGAACGCAAGAAAACGTTCAAAGGATTTGAGAAATCAACGTACGCAACTGGTTCGTACTTTGACAAGTACACGGAACAAGCATATATTCCGAAGACTAAGAAAGTAACTTCAATCTTTAAGAAGTATGGGGTTGATATTCCTTCACAAGAAGATTGGCAGAAATTGGTTCGTGATATTAAAAAGCACGGATTGTACCATAGCAATTTACAGGCAGTTCCGCCAACTGGATCGATTTCTTATATCAACAATTCAACCGCAAGTATTCATCCTGTTGCTAGTGCAATTGAAGTAAGGAAGGAAGGTAAGTTAGGCCGCGTTTATTATCCTGCTCCTTATCTTACCGACGAGAATTTGAAGTATTATCAAGATGCATATGAGATTGGTCCTGAAAAGATCATCGATGTATATGCTGCTGCGACACCGCATGTTGATCAGGGATTATCGTTGACGTTATTCTTCCCGGATACTGCAACGACAAGAGATATCAATAAAGCACAAATCTATGCATGGAAGAAAGGGATTAAGACTTTGTATTACATTCGAGTAAGACAAAGCACGTTGGAAGGAACTGAAGTTGAAGGTTGTGTATCTTGTACTCTTTAAGGAAAGTAAATGACTAGACAAAATTATTCAAAAGCAATTAACTGGAACCGAGCAGAAGATTCAAAAGATGTAGAGGTATGGAATCGTCTTACCAGTAATTTCTGGTTGCCAGAAAAGGTTCCACTTTCAAATGATGTTCCTTCATGGGAAACAATGACTGAAGAAGAGAAAACCCTCACAGTGAGGGTTTTCACAGGATTGACAATGCTCGATTCTATTCAAGGACGATTTGGTGCAATGGCAATGATGGCCGATGCTGTCACCTTACACGAAGAAGCTGTTTACACAAATATTGCGTTTATGGAGTCTGTCCACGCAAAGTCATATAGCTCTATCTTCTCGACATTGTGTTCTACACAACGGATTGATGATGCGTTTCGTTGGGGTGATGAGAATCCATATTTGCAGAAGAAAGCAAAAATGATTATGGATATCTATGAAGAAGGAAATCCTTACAAAGTCAAAATTGCTAGTGTGTTGTTGGAATCGTTCTTGTTTTATAGCGGATTTTATCTCCCATTGTACTGGTCGTCACGTGCAAAGCTTACTAATACTGCTGACTTGATTCGTTTGATCATTCGTGATGAAGCAGTTCATGGATATTATGTTGGGTACAAGTTTCAGGAAGCGATTAAAAATCTACCAGAAAAGCAGAAGAAAAATCTCGAACAGTTCGCTATCGATTTGGTAAACAAACTGTACGAAAATGAAGCTCATTATACAGAACAACTATATGACGAGCTTGGATTAACTGAAGATGTTAAACAATTCTTGCATTACAATGCTAACAAAGCAATGATGAATCTAGGGTTTGAGGCAATCTTCAGTCAATCACAATGTAACGTACGACCGGCTATATTATCAGCACTCTCGCCAAACTCAGATGAAAACCATGACTTCTTTTCAGGATCAGGTTCTTCTTATGTAATTGGTAAAACTCAAAAGACTGAAGATGACGATTGGGATTTCTAATGAAACTAACCAAAGAATTAATTGAATCGAAAATCAAGAATGTAGAATATCTTGTAAAGGACCTTGAAGAAGGTCCTCGGTTAACACTTTGTTTTATCACAATGAACAACGGATTTATCTCGACTGGGCAAAGTGCTTGTATTGATGCTTCTAGTTTTGTGAAAGAGGATGGTGAGAAATATGCGTACGAACAAGCATTCTCGAAGTTATGGGAACTAGAAGCATACGTAGTAAAAGAAGAGCAGTACCAAAAAGATTTGCGGTTAGCTGAATATACTGCAGTTATTAACGAGATTAAGAAACTAAAATCACATATGTTTAACACAGGAGATTGAATGAAAATTATTATTTACGGCAGGCCAGGATGTGGTTATTGCGAACGTGCAAAAGAACTGTGCGAACAAAAATCAGTGGCGTATGATTATCGTGTAGTTGGCGTTGACATTACAAAAGAAGCACTGATTGAGAAGATCGGTAAGCCTGTGAGCTCTATCCCTCAAGTGTTTGTGATGTCTGAGGGATTTGCTGAGTACGTCGAAGGTGGATTTGAG
>OJIL01000154.1_pt1 | contig 12425 bp, 8 predicted proteins | sample 1595731 | NCBI WGS metagenome assembly OJIL01 (sample SAMN05416787, study PRJEB24817) | seawater metagenome | isolation source: Sea water | place: Canada:Atlantic | collected 2013-11
GGGGAGTACGCTTTCGACCCTGCCTGTCTCACTGATTAGCGTGCGCTGCCTCGGTGCGGGAAGCGTCGTTCGCGGTTGTGTGCGAACCCGGTTTGTGGCAGAATCCGCAGCCTTGCGAGAACTCAAAGTTGCGGTTCTTTAGGTCATCAAGGCCAAAGAAATCAAGAAGTTACGGCGTATTTGCAGGTTGATTTTCAGCACTGTAACGTCGCGCACTGGCAGTTTCCCGACACGCGGAAGTGGCGAAATTGGTATACGCGCTGGATTTAGGTTCCAGTGCCGCAAGGCGTGAGAGTTCGAGTCTCTCCTTCCGCACCAACTGACAGCGACTCTGGCCCGGGCCAGGGTCGTTCTGATGACGGGGCGCACCGGCGCCCACTACCGACTGGATTGTGAGGAATAAGCATGCAGGTGTCCATTGAAACGACTTCGGGCCTGGAGCGCCGTTTGACTGTCGGCGTACCCGCCGCCCAGGTTGACAGTGAGGTCGATTCGCGGCTGCAAAAAGCCGCCCAGAACGTGCGCCTGCCCGGCTTCCGGCCCGGCAAGGTACCGATGAAAGTGATGCGTCAGCGCTATGGCGCTGGCGTTCGCCAGGAAGTCCTGGGCGAGGTCATGAGCCGTTCTTTCCAGGAGGCCGTGGTACAGGAAAAGCTGCGCCCTGCCGGCCAGCCCAGCATCGAGCCGCGCAGCCTTGAGGCCGGTCGTGATCTGGAATACGTGGCCACGTTTGAAGTGTTCCCCGAAGTTGAAGTCGTGTCCATGTCCGGCTTTGCCGTTACCCGCCCGGCTGCCGAAGTCACGGATGCCGATGTCGACAACATCATTGAGGTGTTCCGCAAGCAGCAGGGGGAGCGTCAATCTGTCGAGCGCGCCGCGGCCATGGGCGATATCGTCAATCTGGACTACACCGGCACACGGGATGGCGAAGCATTTGACGGTGGCAGCGCCGAGGGAACCGACCTTGAGCTCGGCTCCGGTCGCATGATTCCCGGATTTGAAGACGGCATCGTGGGCCTGGCCGCCGGCGACGAAAAAACCCTTGAGCTGACGTTCCCGGAGGATTACCACAGCGAGGAGCTGCGGGGCGCTGCGGTCCAGTTCGCGGTTAAGGTCAACGACGTGAAAGAGCTGGTGCTGGCACCGCTGGACGAGGAATTGTTCAAGCTTTATGGCGTGGAAGAGGGTGGTGAGGAGCAATTTCGCAAGGAAGTTGCGGAAAATATGACCCGAGAGTTGAAAAACGCCGTAACTAGCCGTGTCAAGCAGCAGGTCATGGATGCCGTGGTAGAAGCGCACAAGGGTCTTGAAGTGCCCAGGGCGCTGATTTCCCAGGAGATTCAGGCACTGCGCAAGCAAATGTTCCAGCAGTTTGGCGGTGCGGCCCCTGAAGGTCTGGACCTGGACTCCCTGCTGCCCGATGACATGTTCCGTGACAACGCCGAGCGCCGCGTCAAGCTGGGTCTGGTGTTGTCCGAGATGATCAGCAAGTTCGAACTCAAGGCAGACCCGGCGAAAGTGCGGGAAACGATTGAGGAACTGGCCGCCACCTACCAGGACGCGGAAGAGGTGATCAACTGGTACTATGGCAATCCGGAGCAGCTTTCCTCCGTCGAGTCCAAGGTGCTTGAGGACAGTGTGGTCGACAAGCTGTTGGAAGCGGCGGAGGTGACCGATGAGCCCTGCAGCTACCAGGAAGCCATTGCACAGGCTCAGAGCCAGCGCTGAGCACATTCAGGCGCCGTCGAGGCGGCGCCTTAATTGACAACCAAGGAAACGATCGCATGTCGAATTTGCCGGACGGGCGTAACACGATGAATGTCAACAACCTGGGCCTGATCCCGATGGTCGTGGAACAAACGGCCCGCGGTGAGCGCTCCTACGATATCTACTCGCGTCTGCTCAAGGAGCGCGTGGTATTTGTGGTAGGGCCGGTAGAGGACCACATGGCAAACCTGATCGTGGCCCAGCTGTTGTTCCTGGAGTCGGAAAACCCCGACAAGGATATTCACCTCTACATCAACTCCCCCGGCGGCTCGGTGACAGCAGGGCTGTCGATTTACGACACCATGCAGTTCATTAAACCGGATGTGAGCACGATGTGTATCGGTCAGGCCGCTTCCATGGGGGCTTTCCTGCTCGCGGGCGGTGCCGCCGGCAAACGCTTCATCCTGCCGAATGCGCGCACCATGATTCACCAGCCCAGCGGCGGAGCCCAGGGGCAAGCCTCGGATATCGATATCCAGGCGCGCGAAATCCTCATTATCCGTCGCCGCCTGAACGAGTTGATGGCGGAGCATACCGGCCAGACCCTTGAGACGATCGAGCGCGATACGGAGCGCGACCGCTTCATGAACGCCGAGCAGAGCAAGGAATACGGGCTGATTGACGAGGTGGTCAATCGCCGCGCGCCGGCTGCGTCATAAGACAACGCTGCCGGGCGCCCTGTCCGCGGGCTTGCAAATGGCGGGAAAAAACATCATCTTTGAACCAGATGAGATTGCAGAATTCATAGGCCACAGGGCAGAGCATGACTAAAGACACCACAAAATCAGGCGACGACGGCGGCAAGCTGCTGTACTGCTCATTTTGCGGCAAGAGCCAGCACGAAGTGCGCAAACTGATCGCTGGTCCCTCGGTGTTCATTTGCGATGAGTGCGTCGATCTGTGTAACGACATCATCCGCGAAGAAGTGCAGGAAGGTAACAGCGAAGCAAAACGCGACCACCTGCCCACGCCACACGAAATCAAGACGATCCTGGATGAGTACGTGATTGGCCAGCAGCGCGCCAAGAAAGTGCTTTCGGTGGCGGTGTATAACCACTATAAGCGTCTGCGCCACAGTCAGGCCAGCAGCCGCGGTGAAGACGTGGAGCTGGGCAAGAGCAACATTCTGTTGGTGGGGCCAACCGGTAGCGGCAAGACGCTGCTGGCGGAAACCCTCGCACGCTTGCTGGATGTGCCTTTTACCATTGCGGATGCGACCACGCTGACCGAAGCGGGCTATGTGGGTGAAGATGTCGAAAACATCATCCAGAAGCTGCTGCAGAAATGCGACTACGACGTTGAGAAGGCACAGGTCGGCATTGTGTACATCGACGAAATCGACAAGATTTCGCGCAAGTCCGACAACCCCTCTATCACTCGGGATGTATCGGGTGAGGGCGTGCAGCAGGCGCTGCTCAAGCTGATCGAGGGTACGGTAGCGTCAGTGCCGCCGCAGGGCGGGCGCAAACATCCGCAACAGGAATTCCTGCAGGTGGACACCTCGAATATCCTGTTCATTTGCGGCGGTGCATTCGCGGGCCTGGACAAGGTGATTCGCAACCGTTCCGAAAAGGGCGGCATCGGCTTCAATGCCGAGGTCAAGAGCAAGGACGAGCGCCGCAACGTCGGCGAGCTGTTGTTCGACCTTGAACCCGAGGATCTGGTGCAATACGGCCTGATTCCCGAGTTTGTTGGCCGCCTGCCGGTGATTGCAACGCTGGAAGAGCTCGATGTGCCCGCTCTGGTACAGATCCTGACCGAGCCGCGCAACTCACTGACCAAACAGTACAGCAAACTGTTTGAAATGGAGGGCGTCGAGGTCGATTTCCGTGAAGACGGCCTGCGAGCCGTGGCCGAACGGGCGATGGAGCGCAAAACAGGTGCTCGCGGCCTGCGCTCCATTCTTGAAGGCGTACTGCTAGACTCCATGTACAACATCCCCTCGCGCAGCGATGTCAGCAAGGTGGTTATCGACGAATCGGTGATTCGCGGTGACTCCGAACCACTGCTGGTATACCAGAACCACGAGCCAGCAGCGCGAGCGGCGTCCAAGGACGAGTAGCGCCGGAACCGCAAGGTTCCGCCTGCCCGGGCCCCCGGCCCGGCAGGCGCAACGTGTGCCGGGGCCTTGTGTTCCGGCTGCACCGCCCCCATCTACAGGTCAGCTGTGACCATTCACAACCCGGAGATTTGTATGGGTTCCTCCTCGGTAATTGATCTTCCCCTGCTGCCGCTGCGCGATGTCGTGGTGTATCCGCACATGGTGTTGCCGCTTTTTGTCGGCCGGGAAAAGTCCGTCGAAGCGCTGGAAGATGCCATGGCTGGCAGCAAGCAGGTGTTGCTCGTTGCCCAGCGCAATGCGGCCGATGACAACCCCGGCGTGGACGACATCTACCAGGTGGGCACCGTGTCCAACATCCTGCAGCTGCTCAAGCTGCCTGATGGCACGATCAAGGTGCTGGTGGAAGGCAGTTATCGCGCAGTGATCGACAATGTGGATGACGAAGGTCGGTTCACGGTTGCCGGTGTGCGCGAAGTCGAGAGTGATGACGTGCCCGATGATGAGGCCGAGGGCCTGCTGCGCTCTACAGTGAGCCAGTTTGAAAAGTATGTGAATCTCAGCAAGAAAGTGCCTGCCGAGGTTCTCACCTCGCTGTCGGGTATCGACGAGCCGGGCCGACTTGCGGATACGATTGCCGCGCACATGAGTGTGGACCTGCAGGAAAAACAGTCCATTCTTGAAATTGCCGATATCCGGGCCCGGCTTGAGCACCTCATGGGCCTGATGGAGGCGGAGATCGACCTGTTCCAGGTGGAAAAGCGTATCCGCGGCCGCGTCAAGAAGCAGATGGAGAAGAGCCAGCGCGAGTACTACCTCAACGAGCAGATGAAGGCGATCCAGAAAGAGTTGGGGGACCTTGATGAAGCCCCGAGCGAGCTGGACGACCTGCAGGCACGGATCGACGATGCGCGCATGCCCGATGAGGCGCGCACGAAAGCGGTCGCCGAACTGAACAAGCTCAAGATGATGTCGCCCATGTCTGCCGAAGCCTCGGTGGTGCGCAGCTATATCGACTGGATGGTGAGTGTGCCCTGGTCGCGCCGCAGCAAGGTGAAGCACGACCTCAAGCGCGCCTCCGGTATTCTCAACGAAGACCATTTCGGCCTTGAGGAAGTGAAAGAGCGCATACTGGAATATCTCGCTGTACAGAAGCGTGTACGCAAGGTGAAGGGTCCGGTGCTGTGCCTGGTTGGCCCACCCGGGGTGGGCAAGACCTCGCTGGGCGAGTCGCTGGCGCGCGCCACCAACCGTAAATTCGTGCGCATGGCGCTGGGCGGCGTGCGTGATGAGGCGGAAATTCGGGGCCACCGGCGCACCTATATTGGTTCCATGCCGGGCAAGCTGTTGCAGAAAATGGCCAAGGCAGGGGTGCGTAATCCGCTGTTCCTGCTCGATGAAATTGACAAGATGGGTATGGACCACCGCGGCGACCCTGCGTCCGCGATGCTGGAAGTGCTGGACCCGGAGCAGAATCATGCCTTTAACGACCACTACCTGGAAGTCGATTACGACCTCTCGGATGTGATGTTCGTGTGTACCTCCAACACCATGAACATTCCTGGTCCGTTGCTGGATCGCATGGAAGTCATCCGTATCCCCGGCTATACGGAAGACGAGAAAGTCGCCATTGCAGCCAAATACCTGATACCGAAGCAGATACGGCAGAACGGCCTGGGCAAGGAAGAGATCACCATCGGTGAAGACACGGTGATCGACATCATCCGCTACTACAGCCGCGAAGCGGGCGTACGGGCGCTGGAGCGGGAAATCGCGAAGATCTGCCGCAAGATGGTCAAGCGCATTGCGCTGGAGGAAGACAGCGTGTCGGCAGAGGTGACTCCCGACATGCTCCCGGACCTGCTGGGCGTGCGCAAATTCAACTACGGCATTGCCGAGGAACAGAATAAGGTGGGGCAGGTGACAGGTCTCGCCTGGACATCTGTGGGCGGTGAGTTGCTGACGATCGAGGCGGCATCCGTGGCGGGCAAGGGCCGCTATGTCAAGACGGGCTCGCTCGGCGACGTGATGCAGGAGTCGATTCAGGCGGCGACCACCGTGGTGCGCAGCCGGTCACAGGTGCTCGGTATTCCGGCCTCCTGGCACGACAAGCACGACGTGCATATTCATGTGCCCGAAGGGGCTACACCCAAGGATGGCCCGAGTGCCGGCGTGGCCATGTGCACCGCGCTGGTTTCCATCAGCACCGGCATCGCGGTGCGCGCGGATGTGGCGATGACGGGCGAGATTACCCTGCGCGGTGAAGTGCTGCCCATTGGGGGGTTGAAAGAGAAACTCCTCGCGGCGCGTCGCGGTGGCATCAAGACGGTGATCATACCCAGGGAAAACGAGCGCGACCTCAAGGAAGTGCCCGAGAACATCAAGCAGGACCTGCAGATCCGGCCCGTGAAGTGGATTGACGAGGTGTTGGCGATTGCGCTTGAGCGCGTGCCGGAGCCACTCTCGGATGAAGAGTACCTCGCACCCGCTCCCGGAAGCGGCCAGGACAGCGAGCAGGGCGAGAAAAACCGGATAAATACGCATTGAGAGCGGGGTGCTGGTTGACCGCCAACTCGGCTCTGGTATACAGTCAGCCCCCTGAATCCAGTGCGCTTCCTCCCGGTTTTAGCGCCGAGAGGTGCTCGCCAGTGAATAGCTGGAATCACTTTCAGGTGCTCGCCTGCTGCATCATGAATTGCCCGCATTTCGTTGCGGATGAGAACACCATACTTTAGTCAGATAACACTCCAAGGGGATACCTGTGAATAAAACCGAACTCATTGACGCCATTGCTGCCGCTGCCGACCTGCCGAAAGCTTCTGCCGGCCGCGCTCTGGACGCCGTGGTAGACAGCATTACGCAAGCCCTGAAAAAAGGTGATCAGGTAACGCTGGTAGGTTTCGGCACCTTCGCCGTGAAAGCGCGTGCAGCCCGCGAAGGCCGCAACCCGCAGACTGGCCAGACCATCCAGATCAAGGCCTCCAATGTGCCCGGCTTCAAGCCCGGCAAGGCACTCAAGGACGCCGTCAACGGCTGACTTGCAGTAACCGGCGGGTCTGGCGTTCGCTCGCGCAGCGCTCATCACCCCGTCTGTGTACCGGTAACGGTTCAGGGAAAAGCGCACTCATGAGTGCGCTTTTTTGTTGATAAGGAACGGAAGACACCATGCTTCAGGACATCCGCAAGACCACTCAGGGAACGGCCGCCAAGGTTGTTATCGGGTTGATCGTCATCTCCTTCGCACTTTTTGGTATTGAATCGATTCTGCTGGGCGGCGGCGGTGGTGCCGTCGCCGAGGTCAATGGCGAAGCCGTCACGCCGATGGAGTTGCAGCAGGCGGTGGACACTCAGCGGCGTCAGTTGATCGCCATGATGGGTGACAATCTCGATCCGGCCATGCTCGACGAACAGCGGATCAGTGCCCAGGCTCTCGAGGGCATTGTCTCGCGCAAGCTGCTGATGCAATCGGCTCACGACATGGGCCTGACGGTCTCTGAAGCGGAGCTCGGCGCCGTTATTGCGGGGATGGAGCAATTCCAGCTCGACGGCAACTTCTCTCCCGAGATGTACAAAAGCCTGCTGGCATCAGCCGGTTTTACCCCGGCGTCCTTCAAGAGCGCGTTGCGCGATGACCTTATTCTCGGTCAGGTACGTGCCGGCATTGCCGGGAGTGATTTTGCCACGCCCGCCGAGCTCGCCCTGACCGCACGGGTTATCGCCGAGCAGCGTGATGTGCGTTACCTCACTTTGCCCCTGGCACCGTATCTCGACGCGGTTGAAGTCAGTGAGGAGGACCTCGAGGCGTTTTACCGTGAGAATGAGGCCAGCTTCATGACGCCGGAGTCTGTCGTGCTGGATTATGTCGAGTTGACGCTGGACGATTTCCGCGAACCGGTGGAAGAGGCCGCGATTGAGGAGGAATACCGTATCCAGCTGGACAGCTACCAGTATCAGACGGAGAACCGGGTCTCGCATATTCTACTGCAGCGGGGTAGTGATGAGTCGGAGGCGGACTTCGCCGCGCGTATTGCCACCGTGCAGGATGAACTCGCCGCGGGCAAGTCGTTTGCCGATGTGGCCGCAGAGCGCTCGGATGACGTGGGTTCAGCCGGTAATGGTGGTGACCTCGGGTTTTCCGCCGGTGATGCCTTCCCGCCGGAGATGGAGGAGGCCGTGGCCGCGCTTGAGGTGGACACAGTGTCCGCGCCGGTCGAAACCGATGCCGGTACGCACATTCTCATGGTCACGGAGCGCCGCGATTCAGAAGCGCCCAGCCTGGCGGAGCTGCGTCCCGAGCTTGAAGCCGGTCTGCAGGAACGTGAAGCCCGCGTCGCGCTGTTGCTTGCGGTGGAAGAGCTGCGTGACATCGCGTTCACCGCGGATAGCCTGCGTGCGCCGGCCCAGGAGCTGGGGCTTGAGGTGCTGCGTACCGAACCGATGACTCGTGAGCAGAGAGACGGCCCTCTCGCCGAGCCGTCCGTATTGCGTGCAGCCTTTTCTGAAGACGTGCTTGAGCTGGGGCACAACAGCGAGGTGCTGGAACTGGGCGGCGACCGCTTCGTTGCGGTACACGTACATGAGCACAACAAGCCGACGCTGCAGCCGCTGGATGCGGTAAGGGAAGAGATCGCGCGCAGCATCACCCGGGAACGGGCGCGTGAGGCACTGGAGAGCGCCGCCGCCGAGGCTGTGGCTGAACTTACTACTGGCGAACAGAGCATTGAGGCGCTGGCGGCACGCGAGAATGTGGAATGGCAGGTGGAGCTGGGAGCCCAGCGCGACAGCCGTGTGCTGCCGCCGGCGGTGCTGCAGCGCGCGTTCAGCCTGCCAGCTCCGGGCGACGACAAGCCGGTCGCTGACTACGTGATCGATGCCTCCGGGGATGCCCGCGTCGTGCAGCTGGTGCGCGTGCAGGCCGGGGCTCTGGCCAGCCTCGACGCCGAGCAGCAACGTGGCCTGCGGCAGCGCATTGGCAGTGAGTTCGGTGCGCTGTTGCAGGTTGAACACGAGCAGGGCCTGCGTGCCGCAGCCGACATCTCTGTGCTCTGACGCACGCTGACAGACAACAAGGAAACCCGTTTCATCATGGCCCGACGTATTCTCACGCTTAACCAGATTTCCCTGAAAGGCCTTGAGCGCCTGCCCCGTGACGCCTATGAAATAGCCAGCGAGTTTGCGCATCCCGACGCCATCCTGCTGCGCAGCCACAAGCTGCAGGCCGACGATATCGCCGACACCGTGGTGGCGATTGCGCGCGCTGGCGCCGGTGTCAATAACATCCCGGTGGCGGAATGCACGCGGCGCGGTATTCCGGTATTCAATTCGCCCGGCGCCAACGCCAACGCGGTGAAGGAACTGGTGGCGGCGGGGCTGCTGTTGGGCTCACGAGGCGTGGTAGAAGGCCTGGAATACGTGTCCGGCCTCGCCAGCATCACGGACCCGGCGGAACTCAACAAGACCCTGGAAGCCAACAAGAAGCACTTCAAGGGCAACGAGCTGCGCGGCAAAACGCTGGGTGTGGTTGGCCTGGGTGCCATCGGCTCCCTGGTAGCTGACATGGCGCTGACTCTGGGTATGGACGTCATCGGCTACGACCCGGCCCTGTCGGTAGATGCTGCCTGGCGTCTGTCCAGCCAGGTGCGCAAGGCCGACTCGCTATCGGCGCTGTTTTCCCGCAGCGACTATGTGAGCCTGCATTTGCCGGCGCTGGAGTCCACACGTGGGCTGATCAATGCCGAGTTGTTTGCCGTGATGCCCGAACAGGCCTGCCTGCTCAACTTTGCCCGGCAGGAGATTGTCGACGAAGCCGCGTTGCTCGAGGCCCTCGACCAGGGCCGCCTGCGCAAGTATATCGCCGACTTCCCTAGCCCGGCCCTGATTGGTCGCAAGAACGCCGTGCTGATGCCACACATCGGTGCCAGCACTGACGAGGCGGAGGACAACTGCGCCATCATGGCAGCTGACCAGCTGCGCGACTTCCTCGAAAACGGCAACATACGCAACGCAGTCAACTTCCCCACGCTGCAACTGGAGCGGGCAGGGGGGTGCCGTTTGGCAGTGACCAACACCAACGTCCCCAAAATTCTGGGCAGCGTGTTATCCATTCTGGCTGAGCTGAATATCAACGTGGTGGATATGCTCAACAAGAGCCGCGACGATATCGCCTATAATCTTATCGATATGGACATCTGTCCGGCTGAATCAAGCCTCGCATCCATGCGTGCGCTGGAAGGCGTTGTCAACGTCAGGGTGATTCCCTGACTTCACTGCGGGGGCACAATGACAGATCCACTTGAAACACTGGCGGGCAACGTGCCCGCCGCGGCTAAAACGTCAGGCCCGCCACTGGAGCAATGGCACCCAGCGCTCTCCGGCGATATCGATATCCGCATCGCGGCGGATGGCAGTTGGTACCACGAGGGCGGGAGAATCAGACGCGCGCCCCTGGTCGCGCTGTTTGCCAGCATTCTGCGCCGGGAAGAAGACGGTGAATACTACCTGGTCACGCCGGTAGAGAAATGGCGCATTCAGGTAGAACTGCATCCCCTGGTGGTGACTGAAATCAATCGCCGCGACGACACGCTGTACGCCAAACTCAATACCGGCCGCGAGGTCGCCGTGAACGCGGAACAGGCCCTGTTTCTCGAGCCGGCTGTGGGTGATGTGGCGGCCGTTCGTCTGCCCCACGGACTCAGTGCCGTGCTGACACGGGCCGCCTGGTATCGTCTGGTGGACTCCGCGCAAGAGCGGGAGGGGCGGCTGCAGGTCTGCAGCGCTGGCGTGTGGTTCCCGCTACAGTAGTTGCAAGCTACCGATAGCGGGAACCTGCCGGATCACATATTGGGGTAGGTCGGACCGCCGAAGCCTTCCGGTGTTACCCACACGATATTCTGTGACGGGTCCTTGATATCACAGGTTTTGCAGTGCACGCAGTTCTGTGCGTTGATCTGGAAGCGCTGCCCCTGCGCATCCTCCACCACTTCGTAGACGCCGGCCGGGCAGTAACGCTGTGCCGGCTCGTCGTACAGCGGCAGGTTTTTTTCCAGCGGTATGTTCGGGTCGATCAGCGTCAGGTGGCAGGGCTGATCTTCCTCGTGGTTGGTGTTCGACAGGAACACCGATGACAGGCGATCGAAGGTGATCTTGTTGTCCGGCTTGGGGTAGTCGGGTTTCTTGCACTCCTTGGCCGGCTTCATGGCGGCGTAGTCCGGCACCGAGTCATTCAGGGTGAAGGGCAGCTTGCCGCCGAACAGGGTCTGGTCGATCCACACCATGGCCGAACCGATCATGAAGCCGAATTTGTGCATGAAACCGCTGAAGTTGCGGGTGGTGTAAAGCTCTTCGTGCAGCCATGAACCACGGACCTTGTCCGCATACGTGGCAAGATCTGCAGGCGCAGACTCGCCCTGCAGCAGCGCCTCGACCACGGCCTCAGCCGCGAGCATGCCGCTTTTCATCGCGGTGTGGTTGCCCTTGATCTTTACCGCGTTCAGGGTGCCGGCATCGCAACCGATAAGCAGTCCACCGGGGAAGTGCATGGTGGGCAGGGAGTTGTAGCCACCTTTGGTAATAGCACGGGCGCCATAGCTGATGCGTGAGCCACCCTGGATGTATTTCAACGTCTCCGGGTGTTGTTTCCAGCGCTGGAACTCTTCGAACGGGCTCAGGTGCGGATTGCTGTAGTTCAGGTCGGTGATCAGGCCGAGGTAAACCTGGTTGTTTTCGGCGTGGTAGAGGAAGGCACCGCCGCTGGCGCCGTTTTCCTGCAGCGGCCAACCCAGGCCGTGTACCACCAGCCCCTCTTCATGTTGCTCGGCGGGAATCTCCCAGATTTCCTTGATGCCGATGCCGTAGTGCTGCGGGTCCTTGCCTTCATCCAGGCCGAAACGGCTGATCAGCTGTTTGCCCAGGTGGCCACGGCAGCCTTCTGCGAACAGCGTGTAGCGGGCGTGCAGCTCCATGCCGGGCGTATAGCTGTCCTTTTTCTCGCCATCCGCGCCTATCCCCATATCGCCGGTGGCAATGCCCTTGACCCGACCATCGTCGTGGTACAACACCTCTGCAGCGGCAAACCCCGGGTAGACCTCTACGCCCAGGTTCTCCGCCTGCTCCGCCAGCCAGCGGCAGACATTGCCCATGGAAACAATGAAGTTGCCTTCGTTGTGGGTGGGCTTGGGAATCAGGAAATTGGGCAGCTTGATGGCTTTCTTGGCGCCCGTGTAGAAGAAGAAATTATCGTGCGTGACCGCGGTGTTCAGCGGTGCACCCATGTTGGCCCAATCGGGAAACAGCTCCGCCAGCGCGCGGGGTTCGAACACGGCACCGGACAGGATGTGCGCCCCCACCTCAGAACCTTTCTCGACGACGCAAACTGTGACTTCCCGCTCCTGCGCCTGGGCCAGCTGCATGATGCGACAGGCGGCAGACAAGCCCGCGGGCCCCGCGCCAACAATCACTACATCAAATTCCATTGATTCACGTTCCACGGTAGGCTCCTTTGATCTCGCGGGGGTCTGGTTGGCTGCTTGCGGCTGCTTCGCGTAGAAGCAAAAGATCGGAAGAGCGTCGTGTAGGGAAAGAGTGTAGATCTCGGTGGTCG
>OJIL01000158.1_pt1 | contig 12320 bp, 9 predicted proteins | sample 1595731 | NCBI WGS metagenome assembly OJIL01 (sample SAMN05416787, study PRJEB24817) | seawater metagenome | isolation source: Sea water | place: Canada:Atlantic | collected 2013-11
ACGAGATGAGATTCGTGACTGGAGTTCAGACGTGTGCTCTTCCGATCTTCGTACTCCACATCCCCGCCGGGCGTTTTGACCACCACGACATCACCTTCCTCTTTACCGATGAGGGCACGAGCGATGGGCGACGTCACCGAAATACGGCCGGATTTAATATCCGCTTCGTCTTCACCAACGATGCGATAAGTCACTTCTGCATCGGTATCCAGGTTCATCAGCGATACGGTCACACCAAAAATCACCTTACCGGTTTTCGGCAATTTCGTGACATCGATCACTTGCGCCACAGAGAGCTTGCTTTCGATCTCTTGAATACGCCCTTCGATAAACCCTTGCTGCTCGCGAGCGGCGTGATATTCGGCGTTCTCTTTCAGATCGCCGTGCTCACGCGCTTCAGCGATGGCCGCGATCACCTGCGGACGCGCTTCGCTTTTAAGGTGGTCGAGCTCTTCACGAAGGCTTCTTTCTCCCGCCACTGTCATCGGGACCTTGTTCATTGACTTGCTCCTGCATGCAGATCCTGAAGGCGCCGCACCGTAATTTCCCTACCGTACTCAAGCGCCATGCAAACAGCATTAGCGCCCGCCAAGGTGGTCGCATAGGGCACCTTGCGCGCGAGAGCAGTACGGCGAATGACCGAAGAGTCATTAATGGCCTGACGACCTTCGGTAGTGTTCACAATGTAGGCAATTTCGTCGTTCTTGAGCAGATCGACGATATGGGGACGACCTTCGTAAACTTTATTGACGTGCTCCACGGCAAGCCCAGCAGCTTCCAAAGCAGCCGCTGTTCCCCGAGTTGCACATAGCGTAAAGCCTAATGCTAACAGAGAACGTCCTACTTCGATAATCCCTGCCTTGTCCGGCTCGCGCACGGAAAGGAACGCTTTACGCTCGCCCGTCAGCGCTGGAATGGCTTCGCCTGCGCCCAGCTGCGCCTTGAAAAACGCCTCAGCAAAGGTATCCCCAGAGCCCATTACTTCGCCGGTGGACTTCATTTCCGGCGAGAGGATCGGGTCGACACCGGGGAATTTGTTGAACGGGAAAACGGCCTCTTTAACACTATAGAAGTGCGGCACGATTTCCTTCTCAAAGCCCTGTTCAGCCAGGGTTTTACCGGCCATGCAGCGGGCCGCAATCTGCGCCAATGACGTGCCGATGCACTTGGACACAAAGGGCACGGTACGCGAGGCGCGTGGGTTGACCTCGATCACGTAGATCTCGCCATCCTGCCAGGCCAACTGCACGTTCATTAGGCCTTTAACGCCCAGCTCAACCGCCATCTGTTTGACCTGCTCGCGCATCTCGTTCTGCACATCCGCTGGCAGTGAGTAAGGCGGCAGCGCGCAGGCGGAGTCACCGGAGTGAACGCCCGCTTGCTCTACGTGCTGCATGATGCCGCCGATGACGACCTGCTGACCATCCGATACGGCATCGATATCGATCTCGATCGCGGCACTCAAGAAGTGATCGAGCAGCACCGGTGAATCGTTGGAAACTTTCACCGCGTGGGTCATGTAGTTTTCAAGCTCGGAGGCGTCGTAGACGATCTCCATGGCCCGACCACCCAGCACGTAACTGGGGCGCACCACCAGCGGGTAGCCAATCGCTTCGGCTTTATCGAAGGCTTCGGCAAAGCTGCGCGCCGTGGCATTGGGCGGCTGCTTCAGGCCCAGCTTGTCGATCATCACTTGGAAGCGCTCGCGGTCTTCCGCGCGGTCGATAGCGTCCGGCGTGGTACCGATAATCGGCACACCGGCAGCTTCCAATTCGCGCGCCAGTTTCAGTGGCGTTTGGCCACCGAACTGAACGATCACGCCCACTGGCTTCTCTTTGTCGGCGATTTCCAGCACGTCTTCCAGCGTTACCGGCTCAAAATAGAGGCGATCAGAGGTGTCGTAATCGGTGGAGACGGTTTCCGGGTTGCAGTTGACCATAATGGTTTCATAACCGTCGTCGCGCATGGCGAAGGCGGCGTGAACACAGCAGTAGTCAAACTCGATCCCCTGGCCGATCCGGTTCGGTCCACCGCCCAGCACCATGATCTTCTGACGGTCAGACACATCCGCCTCGCACTCTTCTTCGTAAGTGGAGTACATATAGGCGGTGTCCGAGGCAAACTCAGCAGCACAGGTATCGACGCGCTTATACACCGGGCGGATACCAGCAGCCTGACGGGTTTGACGAAACTCTTTTTCGCTGACATTCAGCAGCTTGGCCAGGCGCGCATCGCCGAAGCCTTTACGCTTGAGTTGGAAAAGCTCACGAGCGGAAAAATCAGCCAACGAGCGCTTGGCAACGGCGCTTTCAGTCAGCACCAGATCTTCCAGTTGCACCAGGAACCAGGGGTCGATATTGGTCAATGCAAAGACCTCATCGACACTCATGCCCGAGCGCATGGCATCTGCCACATAGAAAATACGCTCGGCACCGGCGGCCTGCAGTTCACCCTGGATAATCGCCATGTTGTCCGGCGTGAAATCGGTAATGATCGGATCAAGACCATCGTTACCGGTTTCCAGACCGCGCAGCGCTTTCTGCAGCGACTCTTGGAAAGTACGGCCAATCGCCATCACTTCACCCACCGACTTCATCTGCGTCGTTAGGCGATCATTAGCCTGGGGGAATTTCTCAAAGGTGAAGCGTGGGATCTTAGTCACCACGTAATCGATAGACGGCTCAAATGATGCCGGCGTACGTCCACCGGTAATATCGTTCTGTAGCTCGTCCAGGGTATAGCCAATCGCCAATTTAGCGGCGATTTTAGCAATCGGGAAGCCGGTCGCTTTAGAGGCCAGCGCCGAAGAGCGCGACACCCGCGGGTTCATCTCGATAACGACTAAGCGCCCGGTTTTGGGGTCCATACCGAACTGCACGTTAGAACCACCGGTCTCTACACCAATCTCGCGCAGCACCGCGAGGCTGGCGTCACGCATGATCTGATACTCTTTATCCGTCAGCGTTTGCGCAGGTGCCACGGTGATCGAGTCACCGGTGTGCACGCCCATGGGATCGAAGTTCTCAATCGCGCAGACGATGATGCAGTTGTCGTTTTTGTCACGCACAACTTCCATCTCGTACTCTTTCCAGCCCAGCAGCGACTCATCGATGAGCAGCTCGTGGTTATTGGAGAGCTCAAAACCGCGGGTACAGATCTCTTCGAACTCTTCCTTGTTGTACGCCACGCCGCCGCCGGAGCCGCCCATGGTGTAGGAAGGGCGAATAATGGTCGGAAAACCAAGCTCTGCCTGAATCTCCCACGCCTCATCCATGGTGTGGGCGACTTTTGCTTTCGGGCACTCCAAGCCAATGCGTTTCATGGCCTGATCGAACAGGTCGCGGTCCTCGGCCATGTTAATCGCATCGGCGTTGGCACCGATCATCTCGACGCCGAACTTCTCTAGTACGCCATGCTTTTCAAGCTCGAGGGCGCAGTTCAGCGCCGTCTGGCCGCCCATAGTGGGCAGAATCGCATCGGGACGCTCGGCTTCGATGATCTTTTCCACCGTCTGCCAGGTAATCGGCTCGATGTAAGTGGCATCAGCCATGGCCGGATCGGTCATAATCGTGGCGGGGTTGGAGTTAACCAATACAACCCGGTACCCCTCTTCGCGCAGCGCTTTACACGCCTGGGCGCCGGAGTAGTCGAATTCGCAGGCCTGGCCGATCACGATCGGACCAGCGCCAATGATCAAAATAGTGTTGATGTCGGTACGCTTAGGCATAACGGTTCCCGCAAAATTGGTGACGATGAGCGACAAAAGACGACGATACGGTGATGCGACAACGCGTTAGCGGCGCGCCTGCATCATTGCCACGAAGCGATCAAACAGCGGCGCCACATCGCGCGGGCCAGGGCTCGCTTCTGGGTGGCCTTGAAAGCTAAATGCCGGTCGATCGGTAAGCTCGATGCCTTGCAAGGTGCCATCGAACAGCGAGCGGTGCGTGGCGCGCACGTTGGCAGGCAGGGTCGCTTCATCCGCCGCAAAGCCGTGGTTCTGACTGGTGATCATTACCGTGCCCGTATCTACATCCTGCACCGGGTGGTTAGCGCCGTGGTGGCCGTGGCCCATTTTTACCGTCTTCGCACCGGCCGCCAGCGCCAGCAACTGGTGACCCAGGCAGATACCAAACACCGGCGTGTCGGTTTTCAGCACCTCCTGAATCGCTTCGATCGCATAATCACAGGGCGCCGGGTCACCAGGGCCATTGGCCAGGAAAACGCCATCGGGTTTCATCGCCAGCACCTTGGCGGCAGGCGTTTGCGCGGGCACGACGGTCAGGCGGCAGCCGCGCGCGGCCAGCATGCGCAGAATGTTGAATTTCACCCCGTAGTCATAGGCCACCACGTGGTAAGGGCGCTCGCGCTGCGTGGCATCCGCGTAGCCTTCACCCAAGGTCCACTCGCCTTCCGTCCACTCGTAGGCTTCTTTGCAGGAAACCTCTTTCGCCAAATCCATCCCCTTCAACCCTGGGAATGCCTTGGCGGCTTCCAGCGCGCGCTCAACGGCGTCATCGCCCTCAGCCTCGGCCCCTGCCAAAATGGCGCCATTTTGGGCACCCTTATCACGCAAAATACGTGTCAGGCGGCGGGTATCGATATCGGCAATACCCAGCACGTTCTGGCTCTTCAGGTAATCCGACAGCGACTGCTCTGAGCGGAAGCTACTGGCCATGAGCGGCAAATCGCGAATCACCAGGCCTGCCGCTGCAATCGAGGCGGACTCGATGTCTTCAGGGTTAATGCCGGTGTTGCCGATATGGGGGTAAGTGAGGGTAACGATTTGGCGGGTATAGGAGGGGTCAGTCAGGATTTCTTGGTAGCCGGTCATGGCCGTATTGAACACCACCTCACCGCTTGTTACTCCCTCCGCGCCAATAGCGATACCGTGGAACACGCTGCCATCTTCCAAGGCCAATATTGCGGGTTTGCTCAATGCGGGGTTATTCAAAACAAGATCCTCCCATGCTGGTGGGAGCCTGTAGGGCGCAGGCTCAGCAAATTCTTCATGAATCCACGGCCTCATCATCCAACGATTCGTTATCAATAATGAGGTCGTAAAAAAGCGGGACGAAGCCGATAAAAAAGAATCGGTTTCATCCCGCTTGTTGTTCGATGCCTCCTGAGCCGCTGGCACAACCTAAAATTGGCTAGCGGGCTCGGGGCAGGCTTTGGGCTGGCCAACGCAACAAGCGCGCCGTCTAAGGTCTGTCAGTCAGAGCTTCTAAGCCACCCGGCCAAAATTTTTGAAATGTTACAGGAATTATTGGCCTAGGACTACCCCTTAATCGTAGCACCCGCAGACATTAGTGTTTTCTTAATCCAGCCCCAGCACATCCTGCATATCGTAACGGCCGCTCTCTTTGCCAGCGACCCAGCGGGCCGCGCGCACCGCGCCTTTGGCAAAGGTCATCCGGCTGGAGGCTTTGTGGGTAATTTCGATGCGCTCGCCTTCGGTGGCAAACATCACCGTGTGCTCGCCCACGATATCGCCCGCGCGCACGGTGGCAAAGCCGATCTCTTTATCGCTGCGCGGACCGCACTGCCCTACCCGCTCGAACACGCCGTGCTCTTTCAGGGTGCGCCCCAGGCTGTCGGCGATCACTTCGCCCATTTTGATGGCGGTTCCGGAAGGCGAATCGACTTTGTGGCGGTGATGCGACTCGATGACTTCGATATCGTAACCTTCATCGCCCAGCGCCTTAGCAGCGGTTTCGAGCAGCTTCAGCGTTAGATTCACACCGACGCTCATATTGGGGGCAAACACCATAGCGACTTTATCGCGATAGCTGTCGAGCTGCTCCAGCTCATCATCGCTCATGCCGGTGGTACCAATCACGATGCGTTTACCGTGCTCAGCGCAGAACGCCAAATTACCCAGCGTGACCTGAGGAGCCGTGAAGTCGATCAGCACATCAAAATCATCGACAATCGCTTCAAGCGAAGCGACCGCAACGACGCCGCGCTTGCCCACGCCGGCTAGCTCACCAATGTCAGCCCCCACTAAAGAGCTGCCTGGCTCCAGAATACCGCCAGCCAGGGTAGCTTCAGCCTCCTGCTCGACAGCATTTACCAACGTACGGCCCATGCGGCCAGCCACGCCTACTATGGCAATTCGGGTCATGCTCTCTCCTGCGCTCTGCGTTTCGGTGCGAAAATGTATGTTTTAAAAATGGCCGCGATTATAACAGACGCACCCACGCATTCGACGCACGGCTTATGCGCCAAATGTGTGGTTTAGCGCTCCGCCGCTAGTTTTCCCAGACAATCGCCAGCTCTTCATCGCCCGCCATGCGCATCAAATGACGCTCCACCACGCCTTCAAGCTCATCCAGATGCTCCTCTTCCAGGGTTTCGATAGCGACCACCAATTTATCGGGCTCAGCGAGCATTAAGCAGGTACCGGTCGCAAACGCGATTTTGCCCTGCTGGTCGCTGTGCTCTACTTCCAACTTATGCGCCCAGTGCTTACAAAGGCGATTGATCAAACGCTCAGCAGACGGTGTCGCAATTTCAGCGCGGGATAAGGGCATAGTGGCGTCTCCACAAGGCAAGTGCCTGGTTACTTAATGAGGTCTACTAGCATTGTCGATTAAAATTGAAAGCGCAAACAGGCGAATGACGGCTCATCACCGCTTTTACAGGCGCCCTTTTTAAACGCTAATAAGATACAATAACAGGCGCAACTGCATACTATCACCCCAGCAGGCGTCACTAGCATGGCTCACCTGCTCCGACCCCATACCGATCTACGAGTGAAAAATGCGCGCCTCTCAACATTTAAATCACCGTGTTAAGAAATATTCTACGCTCTTGCTTGGCACGCTTGCGGCCTTTGGCGTTTCCGCCGCCACGGCCGTTGCGGGTGGCATTACCATCACCGATGTGACTGGTCACCAAGTCACTCTGGATGCTCCCGCTGAGCGAGTCATATTAGGCGAAGGGCGACAAATTTATCTGTTAGGCCTGCTCGAACCGCAAGACCCGTTTGCCCATGTGGTGGGTTGGCGCGAAGACTTTGCTCAGGCAGACCCTGACAACTACGCCCGCTATCTAGAGCGCTTCCCAGAGATTGAGGCGATCCCCACCTTTGGCGGCTTTAAAGACGGCACTTTTGACGTAGAACAAGCCGCCTCGCTTAATCCTGATGTGGTGCTGATGAACATCGAGGCTAAAGCCGCCACCGAGGACGCTGCCTACGACGAAAAATTAGCGCAGCTTGGCATCCCCATTGTTTATGTCGATTTCCGTGAAGACCCGATTGCGCACACGATTCCTTCCATGCGCATTATCGGCCAAATCATGGGCGACGAAGAGAAAGCCGAAGCCTTTATCGACTTCGCCGAATCCGAACTGGCACGGGTAACCGATGTGATCGCCGAGGCCAACCCGGAGCGCCCCAGCGTGTTTATTGACCGGGCCGGCGGCTACTCTGACGAGTGCTGCATGAGCTTTGGGCCTGCCAACTTTGGCGACTACGTCACCCTGGCGGGCGGTAGCAATATTGCCGAGGGCATCATTCCGAATAGTTTTGGCAACCTGAACCCCGAGCAGATTATTGCTGCCAATCCTGATCATGTGGTTGTGACTGGTGGCAACTGGGACGCCTACGTGCCGGGCGGCAACTGGGTCGGCGTGGGGCCGGGGTCAGATATGCAAAACGCGCGTGCTAAGCTTGAGGCACTCACCGAGCGCACCGCCATGACCGGTATCAAGGCGGTAGAGTCTGGCAACTTCCACGCCATTTGGCACCAGTTTTACAATAGCCCCTACTACTTTGTGGCCGTGCAACAGCTAGCCAAGTGGCTCCACCCCGAGCTATTTGAAGACCTGGATCCCAACGCCACGATGGAAGCACTGCACGAGCGCTTCTTACCTATCGACTATGAACCCGGCTATTGGATCTCGCTGCATGACGACTGAAACGAGGATGACGGAAACGGCGGCAACAGAACGCCTTTCACAAGGTCGCGCCTTCTACCATCGCCAGGTGTTCCGCCGCCAAATGATACTGGTGACACTGGTGCTAGCACTGCTTTTTAGCCTCTGTGTCGATCTGGCATTGGGGCCTGCCCGCTATAGCCTGGGCGAAGTAGTCGCGGCGCTGCTGTCGCCAGACAGCGTCAGCCAGCAGGCCCGGGTGATTTTGTGGGAAATCCGCATGCCGGTGGCGCTGATGGCACTTGTGGTGGGCGCCAGTCTTTCGGTGGCTGGGGCACAGATGCAAACCATTCTGAGCAACCCACTCGCCAGCCCGTTTACCTTAGGGATTTCCGCCGGGGCCAGTTTTGGTGCCGCGCTGGGTCTCGCCTTCGGTGTGGCGCTGGTGCCTGCCGCCATTGAGTTTGTGGTGCCCATCAACGCCTTCGTGATGGCCATGTTCACCGCGTTTTTAATCCATGCCTTGAGCCTTAAGCGCGGCGTGACGGTAGAAACCATTGTGCTGCTCGGCATCGCCATGGTGTTTATCTTCAACTCGCTGATGGCGCTGATTCAGTTCTTTGCCAGCCAGGAGGCGGTCTCCGCGGTGGTATTTTGGACCATGGGCAGTTTAACCAAAGCCACTTGGCCCAAATTCTGGATCGCGCTTAGCATTCTCGCCTTATCCATGCCGCTGCTTGCCCGGCATGGCTGGGCACTGACCGCCATGCGCCTGGGCGACGCCAAAGCCGAGAGCATGGGCGTCAATCCCCGCGCGCTGCGTTTGGAAGTGCTGGTGCTGGTCTCACTGCTTGCCGCCATTGCGGTGGCGTTCGTGGGCACCATTGGGTTCATTGGCTTGGTGGGGCCGCATATCGCGCGCATTTTACTGGGCGAAGATCAGCGCTTCTTCTTGCCTGGCTCAGCCCTGTGCGGCGCGCTGATTCTCTCCGTTGGCTCGGTCATCTCCAAAGTCATCATCCCGGGCACCATTATCCCCATTGGCATCATTACCTCGCTAGTGGGCATTCCCTTCTTCTTATTTCTAGTGCTTAACCACAAGAAGGCCTCATGGTAACCCTACAACTGAACCGTGTATCCGCTCGCTACGGGCGTCGCCCTATTCTGGAAGAGATCACCACACCCTGCTTTCAAGGTGGGCAAGTCATTGCCCTGCTAGGGCCCAATGCGGCGGGCAAATCGACGCTTTTCCGCCGCGTACTAGGCCTATTGAAAGGCGAAGGCGAGGTGATTATCAGCGGCACCCGTGCCGAGCGCCCCGTGGGCTATATGCCTCAGGACACCGGTGCCAAGGCAGTGCTGACGGTGTATGAATCGGTGCTTTTGGCGCGCATGCAGGGGCGCGGTCTAAAAGTGCAGGCTGAGGATTTAGCGCAGGTCGATCGCGCGCTAGCGGAACTCTCGATTACCGCCCTTGGCGAGCGTGACATTGGCGACCTGAGCGGCGGGCAGCGCCAGTTGGTTAGCGCGGCCCAAGCCCTGGCGCAAGAGCCCGAGATTCTGATGCTGGACGAGCCCACTTCGGCACTCGATTTGAACCGGCAGATCAGCCTGTTGACGGTGCTGCGCCGGTTAGCCGATGAGCGCCAGATGCTGATTCTGGTGGCGCTACATGACCTGGGGCATGCACTACGCTTCGCCGATGCCGCTATGCTACTCGAAAATGGCCGCTTGATTGCCTGCGGCCCCACCGCTGAGGTGATTACCCCTGCGCTTTTGCGTCAGGTTTACCAAGTAGCAGCACGAATAGAGCCCTGCTCGAAAGGCCAGCCGCAGCTCATTGTCGAAGCGGCTATCTAGCCATTACTCCTAGCCCTGAGCTTAAGCCGCCGCCCCTCCATCGCCGCTAGCGCTACCCCGCTTAACATCAGCGGTAGCGCCAGCAGGAAGCCGCTGGAGACCGGTATGCCAAACAGCACCCAATCGGCAACCACAGGCCAGACGAGCGCCACATACTCAAAGGGAGCCAGCCGCGAGACTTCGGCGTAGCGAAACGCCAGCGTCATGGCGATATGCCCCGCCCCACCAAACAGGCCCGAAAGCACCAGAAGCGCAAACTGGGTGTCACTCAGTGTGGCCCAGCCCAGCGGCAGCGTCGCCAGCCCGGCTAGCGCTGCCACCACAATAAAGTAGAACGCGATAGAGCCAGCGGTTTCGGTGCGCGAGATGCGCCGGACGGTGAGCAGTGCCCCGGCGGTCAAAATCGCCCCCAGCGTACCCAGCACATACCCCAACAGCCGCCCATCGCCTTCGCTTGCGTTAAGCCCAGGAATCACCAGCACGGCCATCCCGGCCAAGGCCAGTACCACCGCGCCAGCGCGATAAAACGAGAACTTTTCACTCAGTAGCAGGACGCCACCTATCGCCATAAACACCGGCGCCAGCTGCGCCAACAGCGTCGCTTCAGCCACCGGCAAGAACGCCACAGCAGAAAACGAGAAGAACATCGCCGCCGCGCCCAACCCAGAGCGCAATAAATGGCCCAGTGGCCGACGGGTAGCCAGCGCCCTAGGAAACTCCCGGCGGATCATTAAAAAGATGACGATCGGAAACAGCGCAAACAGCGAGCGAAAAAATATCGACTGCCCCACCGGCACTTCGTCACTGACGGCTTTAATACACACCAGCATGCCGGTAAACAGGACGCCTGACAGTATCCGGAGCAAGATGCCCTTGATAGGCTTATCCTGAAGGTTGTCCATCGCGTAGATCATTCCCTACATAGCAAAAACCCCCGGCGAACCAAGGGTTTTTGAACCAAACAACTAATTTTTTACCATTATTGCAGGTTTACGGCTTCATATCTTCAAAGAAGCTTTTCACACTGTCGAAGAAGCCGGTTTTCTTCGGCGAGTGGTTGTGGCTGTTGCTGTCGTCGAAGCTCTGTTGCAACTGGCGCAGTAGGTCGCGCTGCTCGTCGTTGAGTTTTACCGGCGTTTCCACCACCACCTTGCATAGCAGATCGCCTGGCATGCCACCGCGTACGGGCTTCACGCCTTTACCGCGCAGGCGGAACAGCTTGCCTGTTTGGGTTTCCGGCGGAATCTTCAGCTTCACGCGGCCATCGAGCGTCGGCACTTCAAGCTCGCCACCTAGCGCTGCGTCGACGAAGTTGATCGGCACATCACACTGCAGGTGTTTGCCATCACGCTGGAAGATGTGGTGCGGCTTGATCGCCACCTGCACGTATAGATCACCAGGTGGGCCACCGTTCACACCGCTTTCGCCTTCGCCGTTCAAACGAATGCGATCACCGGTATCTACGCCCGGCGGAATCTTCACAGAAAGCGTGCGGGTCTCGCGTACGCGCCCTTCGCCATTACACTTATGGCACGGCACTTTGATGTGCTGGCCAGAACCATGGCAGGTCGGGCACGTTTGCTGCACGGCAAAGAAGCCCTGCTGCATACGCACTTGACCGTGACCGTGGCAGGTCGGGCACGTCTCTTTAGAAGAACCGGGCTCCGCGCCGCCGCCATCACAGCGGTCACACTCGATATGGCGCGGGACGCGGATATCGACTGTGGTGCCTGAAACGGCATTTTCCAGATCCAGCTCTAGGTTATAGCGCAGGTCGGAACCGCGTGCCGGGGCATTGGGCCCACGGCGCCGACCACCGCCTCCGCCGAAAATATCGCCAAACACATCGCCGAAAATGTCGCTGAAATCGCCAGCGCCTGCGCCGCCGAAACCACCGCCGCCACCTTGGCCATCAACGCCCGCATGGCCAAACTGGTCATAGGCAGCGCGCTTTTCGCCGTCGCTCAGCACTTCATAGGCTTCGGACACTTCGCGGAATTTCTCCGCGGAGGTGTTATCGTCCGGGTTTCGATCAGGGTGGAATTTTTGCGCCAGACGGCGATAGGCCTTCTTGATCTCTTTCTGATCGGCCCCTTTTTCGACACCCAGGACTTCGTAATAATCGCGTTTGGACATAGGCCCTACGCCTCCTGGTTAGCTACGCACTCAACTGCACATTTAGCTAGGTAATGGTCTATTCCGTTAGCTACGTGCGTCTTGGCCGCGGAAACAGCAACGCGGGAGTAAGCTCCCGCGTCACCGCTTTCCTTGGCAGAAAGAGGTTATTACTGCTTCTTCTGATCGTCGTTGACTTCTTCGTACTCGGCGTCAACCACGTCATCTTCCGGCTTGGAACCTGTGTTTTCGGTACCTTCACCGCCCTCTTGCTGAGCCGCTTCTGCCTGCTCGGCGTACATCTTCTGGGCTAGCTGGCCTGAGGCTTCGGTCAATGCATCCAGTTTTTTCTGGATGTTGTCGACGTCGTCACCTTTAACCGCTTCTTCCAATTCGCTGATGGCCGTTTCAATCGCCTGCTTCTCGTCGTCAGTCGCTTTGTCGCCCGCTTCTTCCAACGT
>OJIL01000168.1_pt1 | contig 12154 bp, 10 predicted proteins | sample 1595731 | NCBI WGS metagenome assembly OJIL01 (sample SAMN05416787, study PRJEB24817) | seawater metagenome | isolation source: Sea water | place: Canada:Atlantic | collected 2013-11
ATACGGCGACCACCGAGATCTACACTCTTTCCCTACACGACGCTCTCCGATCTCAACACCCCACGGGGCTACTGTTCAAAGAGCGTGCTCTGGGCGGGGCCGACCCCAAAGTAGAGTATTTCCGGCGCGGCAGCGCGGCCAGCCACCTCACCCCGCAAGACGCTGACGAGGTAGACTTCGCCGCGTTGCGCCATGTTCACGCGACGGGCATTCCACCGGCGCTTTCGGCCACCGCCCGAGCACTTGCTTACCATGCCCTTGAGCGTGCGCGAGCCAGTGGCGCCAGCATCTCGTTTGACCCTAATTTACGTCCCAGCCTTTGGGCCAGTGAAGCTGATATGCGTAAAACGCTCAACGCGCTCGCCGCTCTATCGGATTGGGTGCTGCCCGGTCTCTCAGAGGGGCAATTGCTGACTGGGCAAAAGACGCCTTACGACATAGCAGGCTATTATTTGGATCAAGGCGCCTCGGCGGTCATCATCAAACTAGGGCCGGAAGGTAGTTATTATCGCGGTCACCTGGACGGGCAAGATGCGCACTTTACGGTTGAAGGTTGTCATGTCGCGGAAGTGGTGGATACCGTCGGAGCTGGCGATGGTTTTGCCGTTGGTGTGATCAGCGCGCTTCTCGATGGCTGTACCCCACGTCAGGCGGCTCAGCGTGGCAACCTGGTCGGCGCGCAGGCCATCCAAGTGGTGGGAGATATGGAAGGGCTACCAAACCGCGAGCAGTTACAGGCGCTTGAAGCCGTTCAGCCGTGATGAGTGCTTAGTACGCTCTGTGATGCTTTCAATCAGCGTTTTACAACCTGGAGATAACAATGAAAAAACGTCTAGTGGTTCAAGGAAGACTCAGCGACGCGCAGCTAGCGACGCTTAACGACTTGTTTGATGTGAGCGTGTTACCCAAAACGACAGCGCTAAATGACCCAGACAACCACGCCCTGCTGGCGGAAGTGCACGGCATTATCGGTTCCGGCCTAGCGATCACTCCCCAGCTATTGGACGCGGCGCCCAACTTGGAGGTCATCGCGACCATCTCGGTGGGCTACGATAACCTTCCCGTCGAAGAGCTGACCAAACGCGGCATCATGCTGTGCAACACGCCTGATGTGCTCACCGAAACCACTGCCGATACGGGCTTTACCCTCATCATGGCGACGGCACGCCGGGTGGTTGAGCTAGCGGAGTGGGTGAAAGCCGGTAAGTGGCAGGCAAGCATAGGCCCCGCCCTGTTTGGTAGCGATGTACACGGCAAAACCTTAGGCATTATTGGCTTCGGCCGTATCGGCCAGTCCGTTGCCAGGCGGGGTGCTCTGGGGTTCGGTATGAAAGTCCGCTACTCCAACGCCTCTCCCAAACCCGCATTGGAACAAGAGCTCGGCGCTGTGCGCTGTGAACTCGATGAACTACTGGCCGCGTCCGATTTTGTCTGCGTCACCGTACCGCTGACCGCCGACACCGAACGGCTAATCGGCGCCCAACAGTTTGCGCTCATGCAACCTTCTGCCATCTTCATCAACATTGCCCGCGGCAAGGTGGTCGATGAGAGCGCTTTAATTAACGCCCTCGAAAACGGCGTCATTCAAGCGGCCGGACTCGATGTTTTTGAGCAGGAGCCGCTTCCCGCTTCGTCTCCCCTGCTTAGCATGCCCAATGTGGTGGCACTCCCCCACATCGGCTCCGCCACCCACGAAACCCGCGACGCCATGGCCCAGCGGGCAGTCGATAACGTCCGTTTGGCACTCCAGGGTAAGAAACCGATCAGTCTGGTTAACGAAGAGGTTAATCAATGAGTTCAGCCCGTAACGCCCCCGCCCACTTCTGCCTTCTGTTCGACTGCGATGGCACCCTGGTCGATAGCGAGATCCTTCTCGCCGAAGTAATGGGCACTATCCTTCCCGAATTCGGCCTGCCCTTCTCAGCGCAGCAGTATATGGAGGAGTTTCGCGGCGTACGCTTCCACACCATCGTCAAAACGCTCGAACAGCGCTTTCAGGCGCTGGCGGAAGAAGATTTTTCGATGCTCGAAGCGGGTATGCGAACCCGTATGGAAGCACGAATGCGCACAGAATTAGTGGCTATTACGGGCATTCCCGACGCACTGGCGCAGCTAAGCCGCTATCCAAAAGCCGTGGTCTCTAACGGGCCTGAACGCAAAATTCGCTGCGCCCTGGAGAGCACCGACCTAGGGCATCACTTTCAAGGTCAATTGTTCAGCGCTTATACCCTCAATGTATGGAAGCCAGACCCTGAACTGTACCGTAAAGCAGCGGCCGCCATGGGGTTTGCGCCCCACCACTGTATCGTGATCGATGATGCGGCGGTGGGCGTAGAAGCCGGCTTGGCGGCAGGCATGCACGTTATCCATCTCAATCACTTCCCTAACGAGGAGAGCACGCCCGACGGCGCAGTGAGTATTCACCACGCCAACGAGCTACCAGCGGTCATCCAACGCCTATCGACCGCCGTTACCGCCTAGCCGCAAAAACGAGCAAGGCGATGATTAAAAGCAGGTCGCCATGTGCTCTTTCACGTTCAGGGCGTCATCGACCAGCAGCAGTTGGCGCCACTTATCGAACGTCAGGCAGGGGTGGGAGGCACCAAACGCAACGATGTCACCGATCTTAACGTCGTGGGCATCGTCGGGCAGTCGCACGAAGGTGTGCTGATCCATGATGTGAGTGACTTCCCAGCTAGCCACTGATAACCGCTGCGCTGGCGTGCCAGCTTCCCGGTAGCGACGCAGGGCAATGGGCAACTGGTCATGGCCAATATCGCGTTTCCCTAATGCCACGATGGCGAGCCCAGGTTCTGGCAGCGACTGCACCTGGGCAAAGACTTCAAGCGCAGGCTCGAGCCCCTGGTGCAAGTCGGGCCGACGGTTCAACAAGGCGGCCTGCGCCTCGCGGTACAACCCATGGTCGTGTACCACATAGCACCCCGGCCTTAAGACGGGCGTGAAGCTGTCCTGCAGTGGCGCACCGTCAAAGGCTTCGGCAATTACATCGTACCAGGCGGAACCTGATGCGGTGACAATCGGCTTGTCTTCAGCAAAGCGCCCTGCCGCTTCAAGCGCTACGGCAACCTCAACCAAATATTGCGTATAGGCGCGGATACCGGCCTCAGGGTTATCCCCATGCACGACCCCTTCGTAGCCTTCCAAGCCTGCCAGCAAGATCGCTGGCTCATCAGCGATGGTCTCGGCAAGCGAAAGAATCTGCTGCTGAGTACGGCAACCACACCGCCCCCCGGTCACGCCCACTTCAATCAGCACCGACAACGTCAATCCACGCTCAGCAAAAAAACGCCCAAGCTGACGCACGTTCTCCTGACTATCGACCACGCAGTAAAACGACGCCCCTTGCTCGATCAAGCTCGCAATAATGGCCATATTGGCCTGACCGACGAGCTGGTTCGCCATCAGCAGACGCGTAACCCCCTTCGCAAAAGCCGCACGACACTGGGGAGCCGTTGCCAACGTGATTCCCCAGGCACCCGCCTGAAGCTGACGTTGGAAAAGCGCTGGCGTCATGGTGGTTTTGCCGTGGGGGGCCAACTGAGCCCCGTGGGCGTCGGCAAATCGCTGCATCCACGCCAAGTTATGTGCAAGCGCCGCTTCATGTACCACTGCTGCAGGCAGGCTGACGCCGGACAACAGGCTGGAACTGATCTCCACGCCGCCTTTATTTACGGCTATTTGCTTTGAGCACATATCTCTCCTAAGAAGCCGTTAACTGCCGAATCGCCAGCTCTACACCGCGAAGCTCAGCCAAACCGCGCATCCGCCCATAGAGAGGATAACCCGGTGCTGTATTGCGCTGTTGATCATCAATAACCTGATGGCCGTGATCAGGTCGTAGCGGCAACCGCGCCCCACCCTCTCGTTTACGTCGCCGCTCTTCATCCACCAAGGCATGTATCACTCCCACCATATCCACATCACCGGCTAGGTGCGGCGCCTCATGGAAAGAGAGCGTATCCGCTTCGCGCTGGGTAGCGCGCAGGTGAATAAAATGAATATGCTGGGCAAAATGACGAGTCATGGCTACCAAATCATTATCTTCACGAACGCCGTAAGAGCCCGTGCAAAGCGTCAAACCGTTAGCGGGGCTAGGCACGCAATCGATAACCCATTGAGCATCCTCACGCGTCGACACCACTCGTGGCAGGCCCAATAGCGGCCGCGGCGGATCATCTGGATGAATCGCCATACGAATGCCTATCTCTTCTGCCACCGGAATCACCGTCTGCAGAAAGTAGTTAAGGTTTTCTCTTAACCGAGCCGCATCAATATCCGCGTACTCTGCAAGCACCCTGCGAAACTGTTCAAGGGTGTAGTGCTCTTCGGCACCCGGCAGCCCAGCTATCAGTGTATTAACTAATTTGTCACGGCCAGCGCTATCTAACCCATCCAGGTGGCGGCGCGCTTGAGCTTTCTCTTCATCGCTATACGCTTGCTCAGCCTCTGGCCGCTGCAGCAGGTAAAGATCAAAAGCGGCAAATGCCATCTGATCAAAGCGCAGCGCCAAGGCGCCGTCGGGCAGCTCGTAGGTCAAGTCGGTACGCGTCCAATCCAGTATCGGCATAAAGTTGTAGCAAACGGTGTCGATACCGCAGGCCGCCAAGTTACGCAGCGTCTGGCAGTAGGTAGCAATCAGGGTATCTCGCTCGGGTAAGCCTTTTTTGATCGACTCATGCACCGGCACGCTCTCCACCACCGACCACGTCAGGCCAGCCGCTTCGATCATTTGCTGACGTTCATGAATTGCCTCAACCGGCCAAACCTGATCATTAGGCACTTCGTGCAGTGCCGTGACGATACCGGTTGCGCCTGTCTGGCGAATCTCTTCTAGCCGAATGGCATCATTAGGGCCAAACCAGCGCCAGGTATGCTCCATGGTGATTTCCTTTTTGTTAGTTGCGCTCAAGCGCCGCGATCGCCCCATTCAACCCGTCTTGGGCCAGCATTTGATACGCCGCGAGTACGGCCTGTGCAAACGCCTTATCGGCTGCCAATGCGTTAGGCACCACATCTTCCATGGCTAAATAGGCTGCCACCAGCGCGCGGGGATCGGCGCTATGGGTATGGTGTAAATCAGCAAAGCGTTTGGCTAAGGGGTCATCGACGGGGTAGCGATTCCCTTCTAAGTCTTCGCCAGCGGTGTAGCGAATCCATGCCGCCATTCCCAGTGCCACGCAGAGCGATGTTTGCCCAGCAGCACTTCGCTTTAGTGCACCAGACAGCCAGCGCTGCGGAAGCTTCTGGCTACCATCCATGGCAATTTGCTGCAGACGGTGGCGCAGACTGTCGTTGGAAAAGCGCGCCAACAGCGAATCGGCGTAGCCCTCTAAATTCATTCCCTTGGGCATCTCAAGTGTAGGCGCCGCCTCTTCAAGCATATAGCGACGCAACAGGGAGTGCAGTTTGTCGTGATTGATGCCTTCATAAACCGTTTCGATACCAGCAAGCGCGCCAAGATAGGCAAGCAAGGAGTGGCTACCGTTGAGCATGCGCAGTTTCATGGTTTCAAACGGCGCCACATCGGCGACCATCTCAACCCCCTCGGCTTCCCAGTCGGGCCGCCCCTGGGGGAAATTATCTTCGACCACCCACTGCGTAAATGCTTCGCATACCACGGCGTTTGGATCGGTAATGCCCAACACCGCTAAGCGCTCAAAATCGGCGTCGGTCATGGCAGGCACGATTCGATCCACCATGCTGCAGGGGAACGCCACTTCACTGGCAATCCAACTGGCCAATGCTGGGTCTCGATGCTCGGCCAATTGCACCACCGCTTGGCGTGTACGCTGTCCGTTATCGGGCATGTTGTCGCACGAGAGCACGGTAAAGGGGGCAATGCCTGCCTCACGCTGCCGTGATAACGCTTCCACCAATAACCCCGGGGCGGTGCGGGGCTGCTGGGGCGAGGCGATATCACCAATGATCATGGAGGCATCAGCTCTTAACTCAACACTCGCAGGGTTTAAAAAGTAGCCCTTCTCGGTGACTGTCAAGGTAACGATACGGGTGTCCACAGAGGCCATTCGCGCCAGCAGCGCCTCTCTATCGCGCCCCCAACTATCCGAACTATCACGCCCTGAAAATAGCGTCTCTTCGATCACGCCTATTTCAAGCAGCGTGACGCTGTCGCTATCGGCGTACTCAGCAACATGATAGCGATGTCCTGCTGTGCGCAACCCATCCACTAAACCGATGCTAGCGCGCAGGTTAGCGCTAGATACGCCCCAAGTAACATCGCCACTGCGCTGGCGATAGCGCTCTAAATAGACCGCTTGGTGGGCGCGGTGGAAAGCGCCTAAACCAAGGTGGACAATCCCGATTTGGCCGCTTGCAGGCGCTGCTTCAATACACTGTGGAGCCATCATTAATTACTCTCCCATCAGCAAGTTAGGCAACCAAAGCGAAATCGCAGGGACATAAGTCACCAACAGCAGCACCGCCAAGTTGCAGAGTAAAAAGGGGACGATGGCCCTGGCCACTGTCAACATGGGCAGTTTGCCAATCCCCGCCACCACGAAGAGGCATACCCCCACCGGCGGTGTTGTCAGCCCAATCATCAGGTTCAATACCGCGATTACCGCAAAGTGAACCGGATCGACCCCCACACCCGTGGCTACGCCCACCAACGCTGGGAAAAGAATAATCAGTGCGGCAATGGTCTCCATAAAAGCGCCGACAAACAAAAGAATCAGATTAAGGATCAGTAAAACAATGAGCGGATTATCGCTAATGGAGAGTATAAGCGCAGCGATCATCTGGGGAATCTGTTCACTGGTGAGTATCCAGCCAAACAGGTTGGCTAACCCTACCATCAGTAGGAGTGCCGAAGAGGTTAATACGGTGTCTGACAAAATCGCTGGCAGCTTTTTCCACGTCAGGCCTTTATAGACATACATCCCAACGACCAACGCATAGAGGCAAGCCACAATCGACGCTTCGGTAGGAGTAAAGAAGCCGCCTATGATGCCGTAGAGAATAATCACGGTCATCAGCAGTGCCCAGAAGGCTGTTTTGGCTTCGCGCAGCAGCTGCAAAAAAGGCACTCGCTGCTCTTTGGGATAACCACGTCGAACGGCCAGGATATAAACCGTAATCATCATGGCGAGCCCCATTAGAAGCCCCGGCACGGCACCTGCCAGGAACATACGCCCGACCGAAATACCGCTGAGAGATCCGGCAATAATCATCGGCACGCTGGGCGGTATGATCGGACCAACGGTTGACGAGGCGGCGGTGACGGCCGCGGCAAACGGCTTGTCATAACCCGAGCGCGCCATACCGGGAATCATCACCGAACCGATACTGGCGGAATCGGCAACTGCCGTACCAGAGATGCCACCGAAAATCATCGACCCGGCCACGTTGGCCAAACCAAGACCGCCGCGAATGTGGCCTAACAGAGCGTTGGAGAAACGCACAATATGATCAGTGATATTGCCCACGTTCATTAAATTGCCAGCCAACACAAAGCCGGGAATACAGAGCAGCACGAAGGTGTCGATACCCGCATACATGCGCTGCGGTACTATGGTTAATGAAATGCCTTCAAGCACTAGATAAGAGAGCGAGGCTAGCCCTAACGCAAACGCAATGGGCATTCCTACCAAGAGCAAAACCAAAAAAACACTAAAGAGAATAATAACTTCCATGCTTATGACTCCTGAAGGGAGGCAGAGGAGCGACACATTGCGATAATTCCCTCAAGACACCCCAGCAAGCTGTAAATCAGGAGAAGTGCAAAGGTGACTACCGTGGAAAAAAAGATATACAGCATGGGAACATGCAGCGTTGGCGAGGTTTGCCAAGCGCCGTTTTGCGCATACTGCCAAGCGTAAGGCAGCACCAATAAGGCAAACAGACCAATCAGCGCACAGATCAATACTTGAAAGGCTGCCTGCATGCGCGGCCCTAACAGATGATGGAAAAGCTCAACGCTGATGTTTCTGTTCTGTCGCAGTACCACACCAACAGACAGAGCCACCATATAAATAAACAGATAACGCGAGAGTTCTTCGGTCCAGGCTATCGAAAACGGCAAAAATAGCCGCGAACAAATTTGCAGCAGCACCGTGACAGCTATCGCCACCAGCGCGACCACGGCCAAAGTCAGAAAGCACTTATCCACCCAGCTAATCAGGCGCCCGATGGGCCCTTTTATTTTCGGCACCGCCGACATTGAAGCCAAGCTCTCCAACGCTTCCTGTTCAAGCGCTTTTTGATCCGAGTTCATAACCGTATCCTCATGGGCAAGCAGCTTGTGCCTCCGAAAATGGACTGGCGTATGCCAGCCCATCTTCGATACCAATTCACTACCAGTGCTTTAACAGCAAACTTGCCAGCGACATTACAATCCCTGGATAGCGTCAAAGAGTTCACGCTGCTCTTCGGTTAAAGCGTCCAGCACGGCGGGGCGAGCTTTCTCTGCGAAAGCATCGACATCGACTTCCACGAACTCCATGCCACGCTCCTGTAACGCTTGCTCAAGACGGGCTTGATCATCAACGAAAAGCTCGGCTTGATACGCCTGCATTGTTTGAGCAGCGTCTCGCACCACCTTTTGAAGCGCTTCCGGCATATTTTCCAACTGGTTACGGCCAATCACAACGTAGATCCAGCTGCGCACATGACCGGTCATGTTGACGTAGTCCTGCACCTCATTGAAGCTGGCGCTTTCGATCAGACTAAGCGGGTTTTCTTGCCCTTCCAGAGTGTTCTGCTGCAGTGCAGTGAACACTTCGCTAAACGCCATTGGGGTGGGCCGTGCCCCCATTGCTTGCCAGGTATCAACGAACAGCGGCACGTTCGGCACGCGCAGGCGTAAACCATCCAGCTCATCAGGCGTGCGGATGGGGCGGTTGGAGGTCAGCTCCCGGGGGCCACGCTCAAACCATGCCAGAGGAACCAGATTAGTTCGCTCGGTGATTTGCGCCTCGATCTCATCGCCAATGTCACCATTTACCGCCGCATGGAGATGCTCGGAATCACGAAAGGCGTAAGGTACCGCCAGCATCGCGGCTTTAGGCGCCCAATTCTGCAAGCTTTCACCGGTGATCGTCATATCCGCCGTGCCTAGTTGGATACTGTTGATCACGTCCATCTCGTTACCGAGCTGCTCACTGGGGTAGAGGCGTACTTCAATCTGCCCGTCGGAGTTTGCTTCGACCTCCTCTTTGAATTTCTCGGCAGCCTGGTGCCAAATATTCTGCTCGTTGGCTAAATGGCCAAAACGCAGGGTAAAGTCGGCCGCCATCAGGGAGTGGCTGCCGATTAAGGCAGCGCCAATAACAGCGCTGGTGATAAGTTGCTTAATCATTGTATTTCTCCTGCATAAGAGTGTTGTTAATTGTGGACTGCAGTTGCTAATGAATAGCGTTAATTGCGTGTGGGTTGGCGTGGGTTGGTTTTGCCTACTCAAGCACTGATTTGAATCAGCACCTTGCGGGCCTCTTCTGGTCGGTGATCAAGCATGTCGATGGCGCTGGGCATGTTGCTTAACGGCAACCGGTGGCTGACTAACGCCAACGGATCCACCTGCCCACTTGCCATTAGCTTTAGCACTTCCGGAAACTTACGGTTGTTGAGTCGTGATCCTACCAAGGTCAGTTCTTTCTTAATCACCTCTAACTGCACTAGCTCGCTGGGCTGAACGCTAAAACCCAGTAGACCAATGCGCCCTGCTGGTGACGCTAAACGCAGCATTTGTGGTAACAGCGCTGGGACGCAGGCCGCATCGGCAATCAGCGGTATGCCTTCCCCTTGGGTTAAGGCAAGCACCTCTTTTTCCACATCCTGCTCGCGGCTATTCAATACCTGCGTTGCCCCAAGCTGCTTTGCCGCCACTAAGCGCTCATTAATAACATCAGTGACGATGACCTCTTCGATACCCTTGGCCAGGGCCATTTGCAGGATCGTCAGGCCGATAACCCCGGCGCCCAGAACCATTAATCGATCACCCGGGTGCGGCTGCATGCGATCGAGTACGTTGGCGGCAATGGTGTAAGGCTCAACCAAGGCGGCTGCGTCTAGGCCGATATGCTCGGGTAGGAAGTGCACATTAGCGGCGGGGACGGCTACCAACTCTTCAAAACCGCCATTGCGATGCACGCCGATCACTTCAAGCGAACTGCACACATTGGGGCGGCCAATTCGGCATGGATAGCAGTTGCCGCAGCTGATAACTGGGTCAACACACACGCGAGCCCCGACGGATACGTCAGTCACACCCTCTCCTACCGCTTCCACTACCCCGGCGAACTCATGGCCGGTGATGCGCGGAAAACGCACAAAGGCGTTGTCGCCATGGATAATGTGCATATCCGAGCCGCAGATACCGGCAAATGCGACGCGTACCAATGCTTCACCCGCAGCCACCTTGGGCGGCTCAATTTCCACGACTTGATAGTCATGCGGCGCCTTTACCTGAAATGCTTTCATCTAGATGGCCTCCTTTACCAGTGCCACAATGTGCCGTCTTCTAACCGGTTAACGGGCAGACTGGCGCGCTTGTAGGGGTATTGCTTGGCTAACTGCTCATCGATATCCACACCGTGCCCCGGCTTTTCGCCAACGATGAAATGGCCGCCTTCAAAGCGATAGTCGTGAGGGAAGACCTCGTCAGTGGCGAGGGTGTGCGGCATATATTCCTGAATACCGAAGTTGGGCACCCAGCTATCAAAATGAATCGCCGCGCCCAGGCAAACTGGCGAAAGATCCGTCGGCCCATGGAAGCCGGTACGTACATGATAAAGGCCCGCTAAATCAGCGATACGCCGCATATGGGTAATGCCGCCGGCATGCGTCAGAGTGGCGCGAATATAGTCGATCCACTGATTTTCAATCAGCGCTTTGGCGTCATACAGACTGTTAAAAACTTCACCTACGGCAAGGGGCGTGGTGGTGTGCTGGCGAATAAGGCCAAACGCTTCCTGATTTTCTGCAGGGACACAGTCTTCGAGCCAAAAGAGATGGTAGGGCTCTACTTCTTTACCTAACCGAGCAGCCTCAATCGGCGTCAGGCGGTGATGAACATCGTGTAGCACGTGTAAATCGTCCCCAAAGCGCTCACGTACGGCGGCAAATAGTTTAGGCACATGATTTAAATATTTACTGGTACTCCACACGTGCTCGGCGGGCAAATCAGCATCGGCAGGCTCATAAGGCTCACCATCCTTTTTGGCAACGCCATAAATACTCGCAATACCGGGCACGCCGGCTTGAACGCGCACCGCTTTATAGCCCTCAGCCACATGGCGAGCGACTTCTTCCAGGCACGCGTCAATATCGCGTCCCGTCGCATGGCCATACACCATTACTCGGTCACGGCTCTTACCCCCTAACAATTGATACAGCGGCATACCCGCAAGCTTCGCTTTGATATCCCAAAGCGCCATATCAACGGCAGCAATCGCACTCATGGTCACGGGGCCACGACGCCAGTAAGCACCGCGGTAAAGGTAGTGCCAGATGTCTTCGATGCGCTGAGGGTCACGGCCGATTAATGTCGGGATAACGTGCTCCTCCAGGTAAGCCACAACGGCCATTTCACGCCCATTGAGCGTTGCATCACCAATGCCGTACTCACCCTGATCGGTCACAATCTTCAGTGTCACAAAATTGCGTCCCGGCGAGGTCACAATGGTATAAGCCTGCTCAATTTTCATTGGATCGTCTCCTGCTTCAGGGCTGGGCTTTGTTGTTCTTCGAATGCTGTTTTTCCTTCAAACATCGCGGGGAAACGACGCACTAGGTCGGGCATAGAGACCAAAATTTCACGCAAATGCAGTGACATCGCTTCTTCAGCTTGCTGGGTGTCTCGGGCCTCGATGGCAGCAACGATGCTGGCGTGCTGACCCACAAGCCGTTCCAAAGGAGTGCTATGGGGCACACTCAGGTAGCGTACCCGGTCAAGCTGCGCACGAACTTCCTCGATGACTTTCCAGGCGGCGTGCTGTTTAACCCCTAGAGAAAGCGTGAGGTGGAAGGCTTCATCAAGACGGTAAAATCGATCATTGTCATTCGGTTCAATACAGCGACGCTGGCGGGCTAACAGATCGTGCAAATCGGTTAGCACTGTTGGCTCAAGGAGATCGGAAGAGCACACGTCTGAACTCCAGTCACGAATCTCATCTCG
>OJIL01000183.1_pt1 | contig 11764 bp, 9 predicted proteins | sample 1595731 | NCBI WGS metagenome assembly OJIL01 (sample SAMN05416787, study PRJEB24817) | seawater metagenome | isolation source: Sea water | place: Canada:Atlantic | collected 2013-11
GACCACCGAGATCTACACTCTTTCCCTACACGACGCTCTTCCGATCTCTGGGCCGTCAGCTGTTACCGAAATAAAACAAGGAGTTAACTTCATGGGCCAACGTCAACATCCGCTACGCAGTGCAGAATGGTTTGGCACAGCTGATAAAAACGGCTTTATGTACCGCAGTTGGATGAAGAACCAGGGCATTCCCGACCACGAGTTTCAGGGCAAGCCGATTATCGGCATCTGCAATACTTGGTCGGAACTGACGCCCTGCAACGCGCACTTCCGTAAGCTGGCGGAGCACGTGAAAAAAGGCGTGCTGGAGGCGGGCGGCTACCCGGTGGAGTTCCCGGTCTTTTCCAACGGTGAGTCGAATCTGCGCCCCACGGCGATGTTCACCCGTAACCTGGCCAGTATGGATGTGGAAGAGGCGATTCGTGGCAACCCCATCGATGCGGTCGTGCTGTTGGTGGGCTGCGACAAAACCACCCCGGCGCTACTGATGGGCGCGGCGAGCTGTGATATCCCCACCATCGTGGTGACCGGCGGACCGATGCTCAACGGCAAGCACAAGGGTAAGGATATTGGTTCCGGCACCGTGGTCTGGAAGCTCTCCGAACAGGTAAAAGCCGGTGAGATTTCACTTCACGACTTTATGGCAGCGGAAGCCGGCATGTCACGCTCTGCGGGCACCTGCAACACCATGGGCACCGCCTCCACCATGGCCTGCATGGCCGAATCTTTGGGTACCTCGCTGCCCCACAACGCGGCGATTCCGGCTGTCGATTCCCGCCGCTATGTGCTGGCGCATCTCTCGGGTAACCGCATCGTCGAGATGGTCAACGAAGACCTGCGGCTGTCGAAAATTCTTACCAAGGAAGCCTTCGACAACGCCATCCGCACCAACGCCGCCATCGGGGGCTCCACCAACGCGGTGATCCATCTCAAAGCGATTGCCGGACGGATCGGTGTCGATCTCAAACTGGACGACTGGAGCCGGGTGGGGCGTGGCACGCCCACGGTGGTCGACCTGCAGCCCTCGGGGCGCTTTTTGATGGAGGAGTTCTACTACGCCGGTGGCCTGCCTGCGGTGCTTAGACGCCTAGGCGAAGCCGACCGACTGCCCTTCAAAGACGCGCTTACCGTCAACGGCAAAACGCTGTGGGAGAACGTTCAGGACGCGCCACTCTACAACGACGACGTGATCCGGCCGCTGGATAACCCCCTCACCGCAGACGGCGGCATCTGCGTGGTGCGCGGCAACCTCGCCCCCAACGGCGCCGTCCTCAAGCCCTCGGCGGCCACCGCCGAGCTGATGCAGCATCGCGGTCGCGCGGTGGTGTTCGAAGACTTCGACGACTACAAGGCGCGCATCAACGACCCAGATCTCGACGTGGAAGCCAACGACATTCTGGTCATGAAACACTGCGGCCCGCGGGGGTATCACGGCATGGCCGAGGTGGGCAATATGGGCCTGCCGCCCAAGATCCTCGCCCAGGGCATTACCGACATGGTACGTATTTCGGATGCCCGCATGAGCGGCACCGCCTACGGCACCGTGGTACTGCACGTCGCGCCCGAAGCCGCCGCGGGTGGCCCGCTCGCCGCGGTACGCAACGGCGACTGGATTGAGCTCGACTGCGAAAGCGGCCGACTGCATCTGGAAGTCAGCGATGAAGAGCTGGCCTCACGCCTAGCCGAAAGCGACCCCACCGCCGCCTCGACGCTGATCGCCAGCCAGGGTGGATATCGCCAGCTGTATATCGAGCGGGTGCTGCAAGCCGACGAAGGCTGCGACTTTGACTTTCTGGTGGGCTGCCGCGGGTCTGACGTACCGCGCCATTCGCATTAATTGGATTGGGCGATCAGCTCGCGGAGAGTGCTCATGAGCGCCGCAGCGCCAGGGGAGAGACGTTGATGTCGAAGGCTGACAAGCCCATAGGGCTGTACGCTCAGCGTTTCGCTGAAGGGCAGCAGGTGAAAGCGCTGGGGCGGGCAGAGCAGGTCGGCGGCTTCTCTTGTGGTGACTGTGATGGTGTCGGATTTATCCACCAGCGCCAGGGATAACAGTAGATCCGCGGTATCGACAATCTGGCGGGGTGGGGCGACCTGATGATGCAGAAATAGGCTATCCACCCGCTGACGCATCAGCGCGCCAGCGGGCTGCAGCGACCATGGGTAGGTCGCCATATCCGCCAGTGCCAGCGCCGTTTTATCCGATAAGGGGTGGCCCTTGCGGCATACAAAGCAGAGTTCTTCCTCTCCAATTTCCTCAAAGACAAAACGCTCGGTATCCACGCCCGCCGGAATACGGGTAATCACAAAATCCAGCTCGCCTTCGAGCAGGCGGGGCACCAGCACTTTGCTGACATCGACATCGACACTGATTTTTAGTCCCGGCCGGTCGCGGTGTACGCGTTCGATGGCGCTGGTAAGCAGGGTGACTGCCGGTGCCATGACGGTGCCTACCGCTACCGTGCCCGCGCTGCCTGCACTGAGCGCATTCAACTCTTCGCCGGTGTGGTGCAGTGCCGAGAGCATGCTGTGGGCGTGGCGAATCATGATCTCGCCGTACCAGTTGGGAATAAGCCCGCGCGGATGGCGATCAAATAACCGTATGCCAAGGTTGGCTTCCAGGTCACTGAGTAGCTTGGACGCCGCGGGCTGACTCATCTTGAGCTGGATCGCGGCACGGTGGAGGTTGCGATGTTCATCAAGGGCTAAAAATAGCTGGAAATGGCGCAACTTTAGTCGCACGTCTAGAAACCAGTTCTCACCGAGAACGCCCATGGGATAAGCCTTGCTTTGTTATTGATACTTAGAAGTATATCGATTATGTGGCGTTTGTATATTGGTTGGTTATGCCGGAATTCTCTACTGTAGAAAGTGTATTTACGGTGACCGTGCCGTGCTAACAACAACAAACAGTGATTAACAAGGAGGAAGATCATGCCTCTCATGTACACCCAACGCTTGAGAAATAGTTCGCCGTTGCTGCTCAGTGCCATTGCCGCGATGCTGATGTCAAACGTAGCGCAGGCGCAGGGCAGCTCTGAAAGCGAGTCGGCTAATGGCGGCGATAGTGGTATGCAGCCCGCTGTCTTTGGCCACCTGCCCGATGGGCGTCAAGTCGATGTCTACCAATTCACCAATGCTAATGGTATCGAGCTGCGGGTGATCAACTACGGTGGCATCATCGTGTCGCTGAAAACGCCCAATTTGGAGGGTGAGCTCGACGATATCGTGTTGGGCTTTGACTCCCTGGATAGCTACCTCTCCGAGACATACCGCAACGCCAACCCCTACTTCGGTGCCATCATTGGCCGCTACGGCAATCGTATCGCGGGTGGTCAGTTCTCACTCAACGGTGAAACCTACTCGCTAGCGACGAATGACGGCAGTAATCACCTTCACGGCGGCGATCAAGGGTTCGATAAGGTGCTTTGGCAAGCCGAGCCATTTGAGAATGATACAGGGTCGGGGCTGGTGCTGCGTTATACCAGCGAGGATGGCGAAGAGGGCTACCCCGGTCGGTTGGAAACAGAAGTCACCTATACGCTGACCGATGCTGACGAGCTGATGGTCGATTACCGTGCCGTGACGGACAAAGCAACGCCGGTCAATCTTACCCAGCACAGCTACTTCAATCTCAAGGGTGAGGGTAGCGACACCATCCTCGATCATCGCTTGATGATCAATGCGTCTGAATTTACCCCGGTCAATGACACCCTAATTCCTACCGGTGAAATCCGCGCGGTGGAAGGTACGCCGTTCGACTTTACCGAGGCAATGCCCATTGGTGAGCGAATCGAGCAGGATAATGAGCAGCTCGCTGTTGGCGGCGGTTATGACCATAACTTCGTGCTTGAACGCGATAACGCTGCATCGGATGAACTGGTTCTGGCGGCCAAAGTATGGGAGCCACAGAGTGGCCGGCTGGTAGAAGTCTCTACTACCGAACCCGGCATCCAGTTCTATTCCGGCAACTTTCTTGACGGCAGCCTGACCGGTAAGCAGGGCCAGGCCTACGAGCAGCGCTCCGGTTTTGCATTAGAAACCCAGCACTACCCCGACTCCCCTAATCAGGCGGCGTTTCCTAGCACGATCCTGGAACCAGGCGAGACCTATCGTTCCCGCACGGTATACCGTTTTGCCACACAGCAAGACGTTGATTCGTAATTTCGATGCATCACTACGTTTCCCCGCCGTCGTGCTTGGTAATGAAGTAGCAATAAAAACAACGCTCAACATCGCAGGAGTAGCACCATGAAATTGACGACCACCTTTACGCGTTTGGCCCTCGGTAGCGCCATTATGCTGGCCTCCATAGGCTCAGTTCAGGCGCAAGAGGATGAGGTGAAGATCGGCTTTATCGTTAAAAAGCCGGAACAAGCATGGTTTATCAATGAACAGGAAGCTGCCACGGCAGTCGGTGAAGAGCTTGGCTTCGACGTGGTCCGCTTGAGCGGCGAAGACGGCCAGGAAGTGCTTACCGCTATTGATAACCTCTATGCCCAGGGGGCCGATGGCTTTGTGATCTGTCCGCCAGATGTACGCCTGGGGCCTGCGATCATGAACCGCGCTAACCAGTACGATATGAAAGTGGTCACCGTAGATGACCAGTTCGTTAACTCGAGTGGCGAACCGATGGAAGGCGTACCCCACCTGGGTATGTCCGGTTATAAGATTGGTCAGCAGGTAGGCGACGCGATTGCCGCCGAAATGGAAGCACGTGGCTGGGATCCTGAAGAGGTCGCCGCGCTACGCATCACCAATAACGAGCTACCCACCGCCGTTGAGCGTACTGATGGTGCGACTGCTGCCCTCCTTGACGCTGGCTTCCCGGAAGGCAACATCTTCGATGCACCCCAGCAGAACAGTGATACCGCCAGCGCCTTCTCGGCGGCATCCCCAGTGCTCTCCCAGCGCGGCGACTATGAGCATTGGGTAATATATGCTCTCAATGAGGAGAGCGTTTTGGGTGGCGTACGGGCCACTGAGCAATACGGCCTAGCGGCTGAAGACGTGATCGGTGTGGGTATCAATGGCTCCGGTGCTGCCTTTGCGGAATTCTCTCGTGATAACACCACTGGTTTTCACGGCACCGTGGCGGTCAGCTCTACCATGCATGGCCGTCAGACCGCTGAAGATCTCTATCGCTGGATTAGCGAAGACAAACAACCGCCGGCCAATACCGAAACCTCAGGCGTGTTAATGACGCGTGAGAACTGGCAGGAAGTGCGCGAAGACCTGGGTCTATAAGAAAGCGGCGTCTGTAACGATAAGTGACCGCGGGAGTATTGAAGCATGTCTGATGCTTATCTACGTTTCGACGCGATTAGCGTCGTCTTCCCTGGCGTGCGGGCGCTGGATGGTGTGCGCTTCGCGGCTCACACCGGCCAAGTGCATGCACTAATGGGCGAGAACGGCGCCGGTAAATCCACTCTGCTCAAGGTGTTGAGCGGCGTTAACCGCGTGGCGGAGGGTGCGCTGTGGATAAACGGCCAACGCCACGTGTTCAATAATGCTCGGGAAGCGCTGCGAGAAGGGATCGCCATCATCTACCAGGAGTTGACGCTCTCGCCCAATATGTCGGTGGCCGAGAACCTGCTGCTGGGCCAACTGCCTACGCGGCGGGGCTTTGTTAACCGTCGCCAGTTGCGCGAAAAAGCGCTGGCGATTCTGGCCGACCTTGGTGAGGGGAATATCCACCCCTCGACCAAGGTGCGCGATCTCTCGATCGGCCAACAGCAGATGATTGAGATTGGTCGCGCACTGCTGCGCGACGCCAAGATTATCGCCTTTGATGAACCTACCAGCAGCCTTTCCATTCAAGAGACTCGTCAGCTAAAGCGCATCGTTAAACGGCTGCGCGACGAGGGACGAGTGGTGCTCTACGTGACCCACCGCATGGAGGAGGTATTTGATATGTGCGATGCGGTCACTATCTTCCGTGACGGCCAGCATATTCGCACCCATGAAGATATGTCGGAACTAAACCACGACCTCTTGGTGAGTGAGATGGTGGGCCGGGATATCAACGATGTTTACGGCTATCGCCCTCGCGAACATGGCGACGTGATCTTGAACGTCGAGGGCATTCAGGGGCGCGGTCTCAGGGCACCTGTCAGTTTCTCCGTTAAGCGCGGTGAAGTGTTTGGGCTGTTTGGTTTAGTCGGCGCCGGACGCAGCGAGTTGCTGCGGCTGGTCTGCGGGATCGAGTCCCCCAAGGCAGGCAGTGTGCAATTCAACGGCGAGGTGCGACGGTTTAAAAGCCCCCAGGATGCCATCCGCGCCGGTATTGCCATGTGTCCGGAGGATCGTAAGTCACAGGGTATCTTCCCGGTGGCTAGCGTCGCCGACAATCTCAATATCAGCTGTCGACGCTTTTTCAAGCGCTGGGGGATTTTCCGCCATCCGGGCCGTGAGCGGCGTAACGCCGAGTCGTACATTCAGCAACTCAGCGTCAAGACACCGGGCCCACGTACACCGATCGGCAAACTTTCCGGCGGTAACCAGCAGAAGGTGATTCTGGCCCGCTGGCTGGCTGAAGAGATCGACCTGTTCGTGATGGACGAACCGACCAGAGGGATTGATGTCGGTGCGCGGCGGGATATTTACTCGCTGCTCTACGACCTGGCCGAACAAGGCAAAAGCGTGGTGGTGATCTCCAGTGACCTGGCGGAAGTCAGTTCCATCTGCGACCGCATCGCGGTGATGCGTGACGGGGAATTGGTAGACGTGGTACCGCGGGAGTCGGCCACTCCCGAACGCCTGCTGGGCCTGGCATTGCCAGCCTAGGTAAGCTTTTTTTCAGCACGCTCGCTCTTAAAAGAACAAGTTCAGGACAAACACCATGACAACCAATGATGTGACCCAAAGCGATGGTCGTAAAGCGCCCGCTCGCCCGGCGGGGCGCCAAGGGCTTATCAAGCCGCTACGTACATTGCTCGATACCTCGGGAATGATTGCGATCTTTTTGTTGTTATTTATCGCTCTAGCGGTGCTCATCCCCGACTTCCTAACCGGCCGCAATATGGTCGGGCTGCTGCTGTCGGTAACGTTGATCGGCAGTTTAGCCGCCACCATGATGTTGGTATTGGCGCTGGGTGAGGTGGATCTTTCGGTGGCCTCCACGGTGGCCTTTGCCGGGGTGGTCGCAGCGACGGTGACCACCAGCACCGGTAGCGTGTTTATTGGCGTGATAGGGGGCATCGTGGCTGGGGGAGCGGTCGGTGCCTTTAACGGTCTCGTCATTGCCAAGTTCGGCATCAATTCGCTGATCGCAACGCTGGCGGCGATGGAGTTTGTGCGCGGGTTGGCTTACATCACCTCTGGCGGTGACGCTGTGATGATTACCGTGCCGGGGTTCTTTGACCTCGGCAGCGCCTCCTTTCTCGGGCTAACCTTGCCGGTATGGACCATGCTGGCCTGTTTTGTGATCTTTGGCGTGATACTCAATATGACGGCCTTCGGGCGCAATGTGTTGGCGACCGGCGGTAACTCAGAGGCCGCCGCGCTGGCGGGGGTCAATGTTCGCCGCCTCAAGATTATTGTGTTCGGTCTCCAGGGCGTGGTGGCTGGCGTCGTGGGAGTGCTGCTGGCTTCACGCATGGGGCTGGGCGATCCCAATACCTCCATGGGCCTGGAACTAGCGGTGATATCCGCCTGCGTACTCGGCGGAGTAGCGTTGTCGGGCGGCGTTGCCACTATTACTGGCGTGGTGGTTGGCGTGCTGATTATGGGCTGTGTACAAAACGCCATGGGCTTGCTTAACGTGCCCACCTTTTACCAATACCTAGTGCGCGGTGGAATCCTATTGCTGGCGGTGATGTTTGACCGCTGGAAACACACTCGCCGTCAGCGGGCCTAAAACCGCGTCTCGATGCCTTCTTTACCATGATCTTTTTTCACCGAATTTTTACGGAGAGCTTCCCATGTCCGATCGCAAGCCGCCCTTACGCTCTGCCCAGTGGTTCGGTACCGCCGACAAGAACGGCTTTATGTACCGCAGTTGGATGAAGAACCAGGGCATTCCCGACCATGAGTTCCAGGGCAAGCCGATTATTGGGATCTGCAATACCTGGTCGGAACTGACGCCTTGCAATGCGCACTTTCGCAAGCTCGCGGAGCACGTGAAGCAGGGCATCCTGGAGGCGGGCGGCTATCCGGTGGAGTTTCCGGTGTTTTCCAACGGCGAATCCAACCTGCGCCCTACGGCGATGTTTACCCGTAACCTGGCCAGCATGGACGTGGAAGAAGCCATTCGCGGCAACCCCATGGATGGCGTGGTGCTTTTGGTGGGCTGCGACAAAACCACCCCGGCGCTGCTAATGGGCGCGGCGAGCTGCGATATCCCCACTATCGTGGTCACTGGCGGGCCGATGCTCAACGGCAAGCACAAGGGCAAGGACATTGGTTCCGGCACCGTGGTGTGGAAGCTCTCCGAGCAGGTCAAGGCGGGTGAGATATCGATGCATGATTTCATGGCCGCAGAAGCCGGCATGTCGCGTTCGGCGGGCACCTGCAACACCATGGGCACCGCTTCCACCATGGCCTGCATGGCCGAAGCGCTAGGTACATCGCTGCCCCATAACGCGGCGATTCCTGCGGTGGACTCGCGCCGTTACGTGCTTGCTCATTTATCAGGCAATCGGATTGTCGAGATGGTCAACGAAGACCTGCGACTCTCCAAAATTCTCACCAAGGAAGCCTTCGACAACGCCATTCGCACCAACGCCGCCATTGGCGGTTCCACCAACGCGGTGATTCACCTCAAAGCGATTGCCGGGCGCATCGGTGTCGATCTGACACTGGACGACTGGAGCCGGGTGGGGCGCGGCACGCCCACGGTGGTTGATCTGCAGCCCTCGGGGCGTTTTCTGATGGAGGAGTTCTACTACGCCGGTGGCCTGCCTGCGGTGCTTAGACGCCTGGGCGAGGCCGACCGGCTGCCCTTCAAGGACGCGCTCACCGTCAACGGCAAAACGCTCTGGGAGAATGTTCAAGACGCCCCGCTGTACAACGACGAGGTGATTCGGAAGCTTGATAACCCGCTCACCGCGGACGGCGGCATCTGCGTGGTGCGCGGCAACCTGGCCCCCAACGGCGCCGTGCTGAAACCCTCGGCAGCCACCGCCGAACTGATGCAGCACCGTGGCCGCGCGGTGGTCTTCGAAGACTTCGATGACTACAAAGCGCGCATCAACGACCCGGATTTGGACGTGGAAGCCAACGACATTCTGGTCATGAAGCACTGCGGCCCACGGGGCTATCACGGCATGGCCGAGGTAGGGAACATGGGACTACCGCCTAAGATTCTTGCCCAAGGCGTGACCGACATGGTGCGTATTTCGGACGCCCGCATGAGCGGCACCGCCTACGGCACCGTGGTGCTACACGTTGCCCCCGAAGCCGCAGCGGGCGGGCCGCTTGCCGCAGTACGCAACGGCGACTGGATCGAGCTCGACTGCAAAAGCGGACGCCTATACTTGGAACTCAGCGATGAAGAACTGGCATCACGCTTAGCCGAAAGCGACCCCACCGCCGCCTCGACGCTGATCGCCAGCCAGGGCGGCTATCGCCAGCTGTATATCGAGCGGGTGCTGCAGGCGGATGAAGGCTGTGACTTCGACTTCCTGGTGGGCTGCCGCGGGTCTGATGTCCCCCGGCATTCTCATTGATGTTTGACTGGCTAGCGGAACGTACGCAAGAGGAAACGTCATGACCGGCAGGCTGGCAGCCAAGCACATCCTAGTCACCGGGGCGGCTATGGGCATCGGCCGCACCATTGCTGAGGCCTGCGTCCGCGAGGGTGCTAAGGTCGCCTTGTTGGATCAGGACGGCGATAGCGTCGAGAGGCTGGCGGCGGAGCTGCGTAGTGAAGGGCACAACGTCCAGGCGTTGATAGCGGATATCGCTGACCGCGCAATGGTCGATGCCGCTGTAGCAAAAGCGCGGGAGAAGAACGGGCCTTTGACCACCTTGATCAATAACGCCGGGATGAACGTTTTCTACGAGCCACTCGCCATGCCGGGCGAGGCTTGGCAGCGTTGCCTCGCAGTGGATTTGGAGGGCGCTTGGTATTGTAGCCGGGCAGTGCTGCCGGATCTCATTGAGCAGGGCGGCGGTGCCATTATCAATATTGCCTCCACCCACAGCTTCTCAATTATTCCCGGTTGCTTTCCCTACCCGGTAGCCAAGCACGGCTTGATTGGCTTAACCCGATCGCTCGGCATTGAGTACGCTCCACGCGGCGTGCGGGTCAATGCCATTGCGCCAGGCTATATCAACACCCCGGCAGTAGAGGCGCATTGGCAGACGTTCGATGACCCCGCTGCGGCGAAGGCCCGCATCGAAGCATTGCTGCCGCCTGGGCGATTGGGGCAACCCGAAGAAGTAGCCATGACTGTCGTCTTTCTTGCCTCGGATGAGGCGCCCTTTATTAACGCAAGCTGCCTGACCATTGATGGCGGTCGAAGCGTGGTTTATCACGACTGACACCCATTAAACGCTATCCAGCAACGTCTGGGCGTCGGTAGCATTTAGCGCTATCGCGATACCGCCCATGCAGGTCATGTCGCGATCCCAGGCGCAGCTTTCGATGCGGGTGGTGCCCATCAGTTCGGTCACCAGGGCATCGTCAATGGCGCTGTGCATGGCGGCCTGCATGGCGTTAAAACCGCGCACGCCGGAACCGGTAATCAGGACTAGATCGGGATTGAACAGCGCCAGCACATTGGCGATGCCATAGCCCAACGCCCGACCGGCCTCGGCATAGATGCGCTGTGCAGTCGGGTCGCCTTGTAATGCCAGTTGAGTTAGCGCCAGCATCTGCTGCTCTGAAGGGTGGGCGCTGTCGCCCGAGGGGAGAGCTAAATGATCGGCGGCGGCGCGATAGAGCGCGTAGTCGCTGGCGTAGGCTTCAATGCAGCCCCGTCGACCGCAGGCGCAAAGTGCGCCATCTGGCTGGTATTTGCTATGCCCAAACTCGGCCGCCGAGCCATTGGCGCCGAGATAAGACACGCCGTTAATTAGTACCGACATGCCGATGCCGTAGCCCAGCATAATGACCACTAAATTGGGGCAGTCTGCATAGGCGGGCTGTGCCGCTAAAACACTGGCAATACAGTTGGCATCGTTCTCCAGCAGCACGCTGCAGTGAAAACGCTCCGCTAATCGCGCCGAGATCGGTGCGTTACGGAAGCTTAAAGCGGGGGACCAGATAATCGACCCGCTCTGCGACGACACCACGCCCTGTACCGCCAAACAGATCCCCGCCAAGCGTTGAAAACCTTTCAGCTGTTGAGTGAAAACAGCGCTGATTTTGTCTTCCAGCAGTGTTTCCAGGTCGCCGACGCTCAACGCCAAGGTGGGCACCGCGTGGAGCTCGCTATGGCGAACCTGGCCCGAAAAGTCGCCCACTACCAGTTGGATCTCATTGATCGATAGCTTGATGCACACCACGCAGGCGGCACTGGGCTCGAGTTCAATTAAGGTTTTGGGTCGACCACGGCCGTTGGAGCGGGGTGTTTCGGGCGGGCGCTCACTGATCAACCCCTGCTGGAGCAGCTCGGCGCTAATCGAGGTGACGGTGGCTGAGCTAATGCCATTGAGTTTGCCCAGATCGGTGCGTGCCACCGGCCCTTGGTCTCGCAGGGTGCGGATCACCGCCAGGGTGTTGTCGATGCGGCTAGTATCAGTCGATGAAAGAGCCATAGGACCGTGCGACCTAAGAGATCGGAAGAGCGTCGTGTAGGGAAAGAGTGTAGATCTCGGT
>OJIL01000188.1_pt1 | contig 11670 bp, 11 predicted proteins | sample 1595731 | NCBI WGS metagenome assembly OJIL01 (sample SAMN05416787, study PRJEB24817) | seawater metagenome | isolation source: Sea water | place: Canada:Atlantic | collected 2013-11
TACGAGATGAGATTCGTGACTGGAGTTCAGACGTGTGCTCTTCCGATCTCCGTTTTCGACTAGCGCACTACCCAGAACCATTACTGCTCGCGGAGAATTTTCAGCATCCGCTTCAACGGTTCAGCAGCACCCCATAACAGCTGGTCACCTACGCTAAACGCAGAGAGGTATTCACCCCCCATTTGCATTTTACGCAGACGACCGATCGGTACTTGCAGCGTACCGGTCGCCACCGCGGGGGTCAGGCCTGCAATGGTGGCATCCTTATCGTTCGGTACCAGCTTGACCCACTCGTTGTGCTTGGCGATGCGATCTTCGATCTCATCCAGCGGCACATCGTGCTTGAGCTTGATGGTGAACGCCTGGCTGTGAGAGCGCATGGCGCCGATACGGACACACAGGCCGTCGATGGGGATCGGATTGTTGTCGAGGCCGAGAATCTTGTTGGTCTCAACACTCCCCTTCCACTCTTCACGACTTTGGCCATTCTCCAGCTTGGTATCGATCCAAGGGAGCAAACTACCTGCCAGCGGTGCGGCGAAGTTATCGATGGGGAATTCACCGCCGCGCATGGCAGCCGTCACCTTGCGATCGATATCCAGAATCGCGCTGGAGGTATCTTTCAGCTCTTCGCCAACGCTATCGTGTAACTGGCCCATTTGATTGAGCAGTTCACGCATGTGTTTTGCGCCAGAGCCTGAAGCCGCCTGATAGGTCATGGAGGTCATCCACTCGATCATATCGGCTTCAAACAGGCCGCCAAGGCCCATAAGCATCAAGCTCACGGTGCAGTTGCCGCCAACAAACGTTTTTGCGCCCTTGGCTAGCTGGTCGTCGATCACCTTGCGGTTAACCGGATCCAGCACGATGGTCGCTTCATCTTCCATACGCAGGGTACTGGCGGCGTCAATCCAGTAGCCTTTCCAGCCTGCGTTACGTAGATCTTTATAGACCGGCTTGGTGTAGTCACCGCCCTGGCAGGTCACAATGACATCCAACGCTTTGAGCGCTTCGATATCAAAGGCATCTTTCAGCGGAGGTACGTCGACACCGATATCGGGGCCGGGTTGGCCAACCTGAGAAGTGGTGAAGAAGACCGGCTCAATACCGTTAAAATCACCATCTTCCAGCATGCGCTGCATGAGTACAGAGCCCACCATACCGCGCCATCCCACGAAACCGACTTTCAACATATGAAGTCCTCCTGCAAAGAATGAGTCACACTATTATACACACTTCTTTACGCTGATTTTGAAACCAGGAGATAGGTTAAGGGCTACCCCTGCGACAGGCCTAGGAGGGGGCGCTGTGAACCCCTCCCTGGGCGCTACATTTGCCATCTGACCGCCATGGATGGCGGAAATGCCGGAATGGTATGGAACATATTCCGGCCATGGCAAATGACCCCCTCTACGGCCTGCCCCAGGCGCCCTTAGCGCAGTCGCATTGCCAATACTTTACTGCTTCGCAAACGCCGCCAACACCGCATTACCCATAGCGTCTGTGCCAATGGTTTGCATACCTTCAGAGGCGATATCCGCCGTGCGCAGGCCATCATCCAGCACGATGCCGACGGCCGCTTCAATACGCTCCGCCAGGGCATTTTCATTTAGTGAGTAGCGCAACATCATCGCCACAGAAAGCATCATGGCTAGAGGATTCGCTACGTTCTGACCAGCGATATCCGGCGCGCTGCCGTGGCAAGGCTCGTACATGCCCTGCCCGCTTTCGTTTAGCGACGCGGAAGGCAACATACCGATGGAGCCAGTTAGCATCGCAGCGGCGTCAGATAGAATGTCGCCAAACATATTGCCGGTGACCACGACGTCAAACTGCTTGGGTGCGCGCACTAACTGCATCGCGGCGTTATCGACGTACATGTGGGAAAGCTCGACGTCAGGGTATTCTGGCGCCAAACGTTCCATCACTTCACGCCACAAGATGGTGACTTCTAGCACGTTAGCTTTATCGACCGAGCAAAGTTTTTTACCGCGCTTTTGGGCCATTTCAAACGCCACGCGACCAATGCGCTCAATTTCGCTTTCCGAATAGATATAGGTGTTAAACCCTACCCGCTCGCCGTTGCGCTCCTCAATACCACGGGGCTGGCCGAAGTAGATGCCGCCGGTGAGTTCGCGAACGATCATAATATCCAGCCCGGCAACCAGTTCAGGCTTTAGGCTGGAGGCGCTGGCCAACTGCGGATAAAGCATCGCCGGGCGCAAATTACCGAACAACCCCAGGTTTTTACGCAGGCCGAGCAAGCCCTTTTCGGGACGCTTGGAGAGGTCTTCTATTTTGTCCCACTTGGGGCCGCCCACCGCGCCCAGCAAAATAGCGCTGGCCGCTTTGGCTTTTTCCAGCGTTTCTGCAGGAAGAGGCTCGCCATAGACATCATAGGCAGAGCCGCCCACCAAGGCCTCTTCTACCTCAATATCCAAGCCCGCTTCTTGGCACGCCTTCAACAAGCGTGCCGCCTGGGCGGCAATCTCGGGGCCAATACCATCACCCGGCAATAACAAAACCTTATGTGTCATGCAAAATCCTTAGCATTTAATTATTGGAGACGGGCTTAAGCGGATTGGCGGAAAAGCCAGGGGCGCGCGGCTTTATGCTTCTGCTCAAAGGCACGAATGGCGTCTTCGTCCTTTAGCGTCAGGCCAATATCGTCCAACCCTTCCAGCAGGCAGTGCTTGCGGAACTCATCCACCTCAAACTCTAAAATCTCGCCGCTGGGGGTAATGACCCGCTGATGCTCCAAGTCTACATCTAGCTGGTAGCCTTCTTTGGCGTTCACCTCGTCAAACAGGCGATCGACCACATCTTCAGGGAAGGTAATCAGCAGAATGCCGTTCTTGAACGAGTTGTTGTAGAAAATATCGGCAAAACTAGGCGCAATCACCACTTTGAAACCGAAATCTTCCAGCGCCCAAGGCGCGTGCTCACGCGAGCTGCCGCAGCCAAAGTTGCGCCGAGCCAGTAGCACTTCAGCTCCTTTGAAGCGCGGTTGATTCAAAACGAAATCTGGATTCAGCGGGCGCTGTGAGCAGTCTTGCCCCGGCTGACCTTCATCCAAGTAGCGCAGTTCGTCAAATAGGTTAACGCCGAAGCCGGTTCGCTTGATCGACTTCAAAAACTGCTTGGGAATAATCAAATCAGTATCGACGTTGGCGCGGTCAAGGGGCGCTACCACGCCTTCAAAACGGGTAAATTTTTTCATGACTTAGGCCTCCTGCGCGTGCGTGGCATCGTTAGCGGGCAAACTGCGAACATCGACAAAGTGACCGGCGATAGCAGCGGCGGCAGCCATCGCTGGGCTGACCAAATGCGTGCGGCCACCGTAACCCTGGCGCCCTTCAAAGTTGCGGTTAGAGGTAGAGGCGCAGTGTTCGCCGGCGCCCAGTTTATCCGCGTTCATGGCCAAACACATGGAACAGCCCGGCTCACGCCACTCAAAACCCGCTTCAATAAAGATTTTATCCAAGCCTTCCGCTTCGGCCTGACGCTTCACCAAGCCAGAACCCGGCACCACCATGGCAAGCTTGATAGAGTCAGCTACTTTTTTGCCTTTGGCGACTTTAGCCGCTTCGCGTAAATCTTCGATACGCGAGTTGGTGCAGGAACCGATAAAGATTTTATCTAACTTGATATCGGTGATTTTTTGATTGGCCTGCAACCCCATGTATTCCAGTGCGCGTGTATGACTGCGCTGCACGGTTTCATCCAGCGCGGCGAGCGGGTCAGGCACTTGGCCTGAAATGCCGGTGACCATTTCCGGGCTGGTGCCCCAACTGACCTGCGGCTCGATCTCTTCGGCTTTGAGCGTGACGACTTTATCGAACGCGGCATCGGCGTCAGAGACCAAGTTGCGCCAATCTGCCACGGCGGCTTCCCACTGCTCTGCAGTCGGCGCAAAGGGGCGCTTGCCAAGGTAATCAATGGTGGTATCGTCGACGGCGATCAAACCCACCCGCGCGCCCGCTTCAATGGCCATGTTGCACACGGTCATGCGCCCTTCCATAGAGAGCGAGGCAATCGCGCTGCCAGCAAACTCAATGGCGTAGCCGGTGCCGCCTGCGGTACCGATCTTGCCGATAATAGCCAACACTACATCTTTAGCGGTAACGCCCAGGCCAAGCTCACCTTCCACACGCACCTGCATATTCTTCATTTTTTGCGCCAGCAGGCATTGGGTCGCCATCACGTGCTCGACTTCAGACGTGCCGATACCGTGGGCCAACGCGCCAAAGGCTCCGTGTGTGGCGGTATGGGAGTCGCCGCACACCACGGTCATCCCCGGCAGCGTGGCGCCCTGCTCGGGGCCCACCACGTGCACGATACCCTGGCGCGGGTCGTTGATTTTGAACTCTTCAATGCCGTACTCAAGGCAGTTATCGTCCAGGGTCTGTACCTGAATCAGCGATACCGGATCTTTAATACCACTGTTGCCCTCGGCGCGCTCTTTGATGGTCGTCGGCACGTTATGATCGGGCGTGGCCAAGTTGGCATCCAAGCGCCACGGCTTGCGGTTAGCTAAACGTAGGCCTTCAAACGCTTGAGGCGAAGTCACTTCGTGAAGCAGTTGGCGGTCGATGTAGATCAGCGCGGTGCCGTCATCACGCTGCTTGACCAAGTGCTGATTCCACAGCTTGTCGTAAAGAGTTTGACCTGACATGTGGCTCTCCCGGGCAGTGCCCTGCTAGTTCGGTATGGCAGCCTCTGTGTGCTGCTTATATGGCGATAGCAAGAGTGTCACGCGACTCGCGCATAAAAGCAATTCATGTTATTCATAGTTTAGATTCCATATTGGAATACCTAATCAGAGAGCCCCAGTGGATACTCAAAGCCTCCAAGCATTTATGGCCGTGGCCGATACCCAAAGCTTCTCACGTGCCGCGGAGCAGCTTCACCTTACCCAGCCGGCCATCAGCAAGCGCATTGCTACTCTGGAATCCCAGGTGGGCACCCGGCTGTTTGACCGCATTGGTCGGCGCATCGCGCTAACCGAAGCCGGTAATGTGCTGCTGCCCCAAGCGCGGCGCATTCTGTTGACCGTGGAAGATAGCCGCCGCGCCCTGGCGAATCTTTCGGGCCAAGTCGGCGGTAAATTAACCCTGGCGACCAGCCATCACATTGGCCTGCACCGTTTACCACCACTCTTAAAGCAGTACACCCAGCGCCACCCAGAAGTCGAGCTCGACCTGCACTTTCTGGATTCTGAGCAAGCTTACCAGGGGGTGCTGGATGGCACGTTGGAAATGGCGGTGGTAACCCTAGCACCGCAGCCTCACGAACAACTGCAAGTCGTCGAGCTATGGCGTGATCGGCTCTGCTTTACCTGTGCGACTGATCATCCACTTGCCTCGCATGCCAAAACCCAATCACAGAGGGGCCAAAACATGCTATCGCTTGCCGCCCTGTGTGACTTTAATTGCGTCATGCCCGGCGCCAAAACCTTTACCGGTTCGCTAATTGCCCAACGCTTTGCGGAAGCAGGCTTACAGCTCCCGGTTAGCATGGCAACCAACTATCTAGAAACACTCAAGATGATGTGCAGCGTTGGTTTGGGCTGGAGCCTACTGCCGGAAAAGATGATCGACAGTGAACTAGTCGAACTTGATGTCGATACCGCCCCTATCCACCGTCCACTGGGCTATCTAGTGCATAACAACCGGACGCTTTCTAACGCGGCACGTAGGATGATTGAGGAGCTAGAAAAAACGCGAAGTGAAAGATCATCTGTGTAGCGCGGGGGAAGCCTCACAGGTTATCCGCGGGAACACTTAGGTTCCAACTCTTCAAGAGGAAGTAGCACTACCCCGAGCATTCCGACGAGACTTCGAAATGGCTAAAAAGACAATGCCAAGCATCATAAACGGGAAGCTAATGAGCCAAAGCGTCGTTAATTGAGTGGTTAGCCCCACCATAAAAAATGTGACCCCGTTGGCAAGGAAGACAATACCGCAGGTGATAAAGCTATTCATGGTGCGCAATGTGCTGCCCCTGGAAAATTTAAAGCCTTTGCCATTAATAATGGCCTAAAGAGTAAGAAAAATGCTCAAAGAAGATCAGGCACGCTTTTCCTCTCATTGCCTTGCAAGCCCAACCCAGCCATTAAGGTTATAATCGCGGGCGATACAAAACCACTCTATTAATGAATGCCAAGCCCAGGCCCATGACCGTGAACTCCCTTCATCGAAGCGATAAAAGCCGAGCCAAGCCTGTTCGCAAAGGCCTGCACCCACAGAATCGACACAGCCAAGGCTATGATTTCCCTGCTCTCGTAAAAAGCCAACCCGCACTAGCCCCTTACGTGAAACCAAACGCTTATGGCGACCTTTCGATTGATTTCGCTGACCCGCTAGCCGTCAAAACGCTCAACGCCGCATTATTAAATCAATACTACAACATTGCAGATTGGGATATTCCAGAAGGTGCGCTTTGCCCGCCCATCCCAGGCAGAGCCGACTATATCCATTACATGGCGGACTTAATTGGGCTTGAGCATGAGCAGCCCAGCATCAAGCTGCTCGATATCGGCACAGGCGCCAATGGCATCTACCCGCTACTGGCCTGCCAAATTTACGGCTGGCAGTGTGTGGGTAGTGACATTAACCCTCAGTCGCTTGAGAACGTCGCCACGATTATCGCCAATAACCCCACGCTCAAAGATCACTTCACGCTGCGCACGCAGCCCGATAAAAACCATATTTTTGAAGGGATCATTCAGGCTGGGGAGTTTTTTGACGTCAGCGTATGCAACCCACCTTTTCATGCCTCACTCGATGAAGCCTTTAAAGGCAGCCAGCGTAAACTCAATAACCTTGCGCGTAATCGCGGCGAACAAAAAGCAGAAGCCAAGTCACCTACGCTGAATTTTGGCGGGCTGGGAGCAGAGCTCTGGTGTAAAGGCGGCGAACAGCTGTTTCTTAAAAAGCTAATCAGAGAAAGCCAAGTGTACTCAACGCAATGCCGCTGGTTTAGCAGCCTGGTTTCAAAAACCGACAATGTTAAGCCTGCCAAAAAGCTGATTGGCAAGCTCGGTGCCGTTGATTGTCGGGAAATAGAGATGAAACAGGGAAATAAGGTAACGAGGGTATTGGCCTGGACATTTATGTGAGGCATTAATGCGGTGGGGTGTGATTATTCGAGGTTTGTCGTGGCATTACGCTGGTATAGATACATCGCCGGGGATGGGAAAAAGAGAAGTGGAGGCGAAGCTGCAATGGAGTAGACGTCGCCGTGCCTGTGATTGTTAGGAACTGCCAGTTCATCTCGTAGCGAGATGATATCCGCTACGCCACCGGCAACGACTCACTGCCGCCCCAGTCGGCCCACGAACCGTCGTACAGTGACAGCTGGGTATACCCGGCCAGCTCGGCCGCCAGTAGGATGATGCAGGCGGTGATGCCGGAGCCACAGGAAAACACCAGTTGGTGTCCGTTGCTGGGCTGAAGGGAGGGAGCGAGGTGGGCAAACGTTGACGCCAGCTGGCTGGCTGGCTTGAACCGATAGCCCTCCAGCACCTCTGTAAACGGCAGGTTGAGGGAATTGGGGATGTGGCCACCGCGCACACCAGGCCTAGGTTCTGGCGCTTGCGCCAGGAAACGTGCCTGTGATCGAGCATCGAGGACCGTTACTTGCTCGTCCTCCAGGTGTTGGAAAACGTAGGCAGAATCTCGAACCAGGGTGTCGTCGAGCTTGCCAACCACGCTGCCCTGCTTGGCCGCATCTGACACCGAAGCAGAAACGGTGTCCCGACCTTCGGCCAACCACTGCGGCAGGCCGCCATCCAGAACAAACACCTGGTTGAGGCCCATAGCCCGCAGAATCCACCAGGCGCGTGGTGACGAGTAGATACCCTGATCGTCGTACACCACCACGAGGCTCTCGGGCTCGATGCCCAATCTACGGATCTCTGACGTGAACTGTTCTTCCGTCGGGAAGGCGTGAGCTTGGGAAGCTCCGGTATCGCAAAGCGTTCCTTCCAGATCTATTCGGAAACTTCCCGGGATGAACATCGGGCGGTCATAAATGATCGGCTCCTTGCCAACGACATTGACCATGCTAGCGTCGATCAGTACCAAATGTTCGTTATCCAGATTCTCCTGCAGCCAGGCGGTGGTCACGAGGGGGGAAGGCATAGCGTTCTCCGGTCTAGGTCGATAGGTAACAGTACATGATCGCGAACAAGCGCGACCAGCAAGTTGACGCGGATCGCGTCATCCTCAGCATGCTGATCGACGAACTACACTAATAGCCGAAGCAGGCGAGAATTTTAGCATCCGCACCAAACCCCGCAATCAGGTCTGATATCACTTCGGACTACTTACCTTGCAGCCGCAATCCTTCTCGTCTGAGGGTATTGCAGCAACCTAACGCAGCAATAACCGGTGTGAGGTACGAGCGTCCAGCGACCGAAGGGAGCGAATTTAATTGCTTTGTTAGTTCATTCACGACGAGCCAGTAAAAGCCCAACCCCAGCACTACCAAGTAGTCCAGCACACATTCTATTAAACAGACGACGCATAGAAGGTCTGGAGAACCAGTGGCGCAGCGCTTTGCCAAAAAATGCATACCCGGCTATTGCTACCCACTCAAGCATTAAAAACAGCACACCTAAAATCAAGAACTGGAATCCAACAGAGCCTGTAGTGTCAACAAACTGAGGCAGGAAAGCTGTAAAAATCAAAATAGCCTTAGGGTTACCTGCTGCCAGAAAAAATTCTTGCCTCGCCAGTTGAAACAGGTTTTTGCCGCCCAACGCCTCGCTATCGCCTTCCGCTGGATCTGCGTTCCAGAGCTGATACGCCAGCCAGAATAGATAAAGCCCACCCACGATTTTAACGGCGATAAACACCTTTTCGGAGGTATGCAGAACGGTGGCCAACCCGGTAGCGGCTAATGTGATCATGCCTACAAAGGCCACCAACCGTCCAATACCGGCATAACAGGCGATCCGTATGCCGTATCGCTTGGCATTCGACATGGAGAGAAGATTGTTGGGGCCGGGGGCCATGTTCAGAGCAAAGCATGCGGGTATGAATAATAGGAGCGTCATCAGGGTCATGTCGGTTCCCACCTTGATAAGAGTAAATAGGGTCAATTCTCGGCAGCAGGCTCATCTGCTTTCGCCATGGGCTGGTTGCTGACACCAAACGGAATATGAACAGAGGGCACCACCGCGCTGGCGGACTGCAAATGGCCGGATTGATCATCGAAGAAGATGTGCGGCTTCAACACACCCAAGACCCTGCCCTTCTCAATGCCACCGAGGAAGAACGCATCGTTCGCCATGACGCCCCAACTTTTCAGAGTCTTTAAAGCGCGTTCGTGGGAAGGCGCATTGCGAGCCGTAACAATCGACACGCGTATGCGGTTTTCGTACTCGGGATGCTGCTGCTTGTGCGCTTCTTCCGCTGACTGGATTCTTGAAATACGCACCAACAGCTCTTTCAGCGGCCCGGGGTGGTGCGGCTGCATTACATTCTTGACTTCATGATCATGGAAGGCCGTCAGCCCTGACGCTTGCATGACCGATTCGGACTCATCGCCCGCCAGCACACCATCAAAGTCAAAAGCGATGCGCAGCGTCAGGTCGTCTTCATCATCGTCAAACATGGAATCCAATACCTGACCCGCTGGATGACCGCAGCCGATGGCCGCTTCCACGTCTGGCTTGTGACCAGACAGAAACAGCGCAATGTTCAACGCGGGAATGTACTCATACGGCGAACGCCCCTGCATGAATATTGCCCGCGTGATACCCAGCCCGTAGTGCTCGATGGTCTTCATGACGCGCAAGCCGGTATCGGGATCGTTGCGTGACAGCAGAACCACTTCCACCAACGGGTCTTCCGGGCTTGGGCTGAGGTCGTTTAACGCCAGCAGCCGCTTGATAAACGGAAACGCGATGCCCTTTGGAAGCGGGATCTCAAGGTTTTCTTCCTGATACCTGCGGTACTGCTCCTCCCCCTGGCGGCGAAAGACGGCATCGGATTCGCTCAGATCAAAGACCGCACTAGAAGCAACACCAATGACCAGGCGGTTATCGAGTTCGTAGGGCATGCGCGTCCTTTGTAGATGTGGTTGCTGTTTTATGGGGTTCAACAAGGCTGTAGAAAAAACTTCCGGCCCTTTTTCCGGATGTACATCTACTTAAAATCTGGAAGCGTTTTCAATCACAATTACCTCATATTTTAAGAAAAGGGTTTATCTTTAGATCAATATAGAATCGAGATAGGCCCTCGACCTTTTCCTACAGCCTCAACGCCAGCAGCACGTGCGGCTTTATAATGGAGGCTAAGCCGCAACAGAAAAGCCGTCGCTGTGCCTGCAATTGTTAGACTGCTCGCGACACAAGAACTATGAACCTAGGAAAATTGAATCCTTTGCCATAAAGTTCACGCAGCAACTCTAACCGCAACCCATTATTCGCTAGCACTGATAGATAAAGCTCTAACGGATGATGGAAGTGCGTCGTAAGCATGTGAGTTTCCTGCTTGCGAATCTTGAAGTCACCCTCTACTGCAAACGACCTTTCGTAGTGAAACTTGGGGTGTGACGCATATCCCCAATAAAGCGGCCAAAAACATGGATGAGGAATTGTGGCAATGAGCACTCCATCCTTTTTCAGTATTTGCCGCGAAGCAGAGATAAAATTTTCTAAACTAGGAGCACTACTCGCCGCCATATTCGATATCGCAACATCAAACTTCGGTCCCGCCCGACGGTGGGCGTACTCTTCGACGCTTTCGGCGCGATAAGTTATGGAGTCACCGGCATGCTTTGCTTTCGCAATCGCAATAGACTCCCGACTCGGATCTAGCCCAACTACGGTCTTGGCACACAGCGCTGCGCGTGATGTAAGCCAACCTGTTCCGCAACCGATGTCTACCAAGTAGTCGACTTTTGATAGCTCACCAAGAATTGCTGGCGCAAGTACACAGTTAGCGCTGTGGTCCTTTCCTGATGCGATCTGGCGCTCTCGCAATGCGGCAATCGCGTCCCATTCTCGCGAGATCAGGGATAGGCTCTTAGTCCTTTTTAAACTGATCATTGGCAGCCTTGATAGATAGAATGAGGTCTTTCGCCATTTGGTAAGTTGGATGCGAAGAATCAAGCTCCTCGATGACATGCGGCTCGTTTGGTTTACGACTGCCAATGGCTACGTATGACGAAGGTTGATTTCCAGCATTGACGACGGTGAACCGTGTTACTGGATCGAATCCAAAGGCGCCATACTCAATTATTTCTGCTCCCAGTTCCGCGAGCGACTTGAGTTCCGGGGTGCTGTGATGAACTAAGAACGTTAACTCACCTCTAGAAGATTTTTCTTGTAGTAGGGAGTTAATTCGTTTTTCTGATATCCAGCTTGCATCTCGCGAGCAAATCTCGCAGTTCCCACTGTTGCTGAGCATTGAATACATGTAGTGGTTGATCTCGGAACTATTTTCATACCGCTTCGCGGCTCGTTTGCGCTGCTCAAGAAGATCGAGAACGGCGGCGACACCAAATACGATAACGATAAGTACTATAAATCCGATCTGGATTTGAGTCAGGGCCCCCGCAACTGGGCGGAGGGTGAAAAATAGCCCAATGAGAGATGCCGCTGCTGCGAGCAGATCGGAAGAGCGTCGTGTAGGGAAAGAGTGTAGATCTCGGTGGTCG